>RCNI01001703.1_pt1 | contig 11437 bp, 14 predicted proteins | sample 2041151 | NCBI WGS metagenome assembly RCNI01 (sample SAMN09708214, study PRJNA481090) | feces metagenome | isolation source: feces | place: Antarctica: Albino Rookery
TGCAGGGGCTTACGCTGGCGATTAGCAGTGCTCGCAATTATTTTTATATCCAGAGTCCGTATCTGTTGCCTACCGAACCTGTGTTGGTGGCCTTACAGTCGGCTGCGCTTGCCGGAGTTGATGTACGTATTATGCTGCCTAAACGGGCTGATACGATGATTACTCACATGGGGTCTCTGTCTTATTTAGAGGATATGATGAAAGCTGGTGTGAGGATTTATTTGTATAAACCAGGATTCTTGCATTCTAAATTGATGGTTTCTGATGGTGAGTTTGCCACTGTAGGGTCTACAAATATGGATTTCAGGAGCTTTGAGCATAATTTTGAAGCGAATGCCTTTTTCTATGATAAAGAGACAGCTGCCGAACTGAAGCGAATCTTCTTAGAGGATCAGAAACAATGTATGTTGCTTACGCCGAGAGTTTGGAACCGTCGTTCTTGGAAAAGTAAAGTCACTGAGTCTGTAGTCAGATTGCTGGCTCCGGTTTTATAACTATGCATAAACAAACGAACGAAGTATGAGGTAATTTCCCATGCTTCGTTCGTTTGTTTTAGATTACTGTTTTTCTATAATTCCTATTTGTCTTCAGTAGCATCGACTGTTTCAATGCTTGAATCGTCTGTAGCCGTATCTTCGCTGTCTTCTTCCTGACTAGGATAAGCAAAGAAAGTAAAGTTTACACTACCGTAATGACGATGCTCGATGAAATATGGATGATTTTCAAAGCTTAAGTCTTTACCGTGCTCCAAAACGAAAAGTCCATCTTCTTTCAGTAAATGTTTCTCAAATACGATAGTCGGAATATCTGCCAGATTCTTTAGTGCATACGGAGGATCGGCAAAGATGAAATCAAACTGCTGATTGCAGCGTTCCATATATTGGAACACGTCTGCACGTAGCGGGAAACATTTGTCGGTCTTGACTTCTTTCATCACTTTGTTGATGAAAGCATAATGTTGCGGGTCTTTTTCGATGGAAATGACTTGGTCGCAGCCTCTAGATACGAGTTCGATACTGATGCTGCCTGTTCCTGCAAACATATCGAGGGCAGTCACTCCGTCTTCAAAGTCAATGTAGCCTTGCAGTACATTGAAGAGATTCTCTTTCGCAAAATCGGTTGTCGGACGTGCTTTAAATGTACGTGGTACTTCAAAGCGTCTTCTTTTATAAATTCCACTGATTACTCGCATGAAATAAGGGATTGAATGTCAAACGGAATAGATTCAATCGGACTGGTTTCAGATTGGTTGAGTTCCGAATGAGGGTTAATACTATACACATGACGAATATACTTCTGAAGGCATGTTGTGACTTCCTTACGGGTGTCTAATTGGCCAATCAGGTGTAGTTCGTCTCTTTCTTGATCAAAATGTAATTGTTGCCAGAGATTCAATAGATAATAATTAGTATCATTATTACCTGAAATCTGATACGTATTGGTCAGTAATAATCTTCCTTTATCAAAAGCAAAGACCTCTATGTAGCGGTCATGTATGTTGGCGTATAATTTGTAATTATTTCCTTGATTGCTTTTGAGTGATAAGTTTTCTATCTGCGGACTGACAGCTGCAAAGAATCTGGCAGAAGGGAACTGTTCTGTCAGGTATAGATGGGTAAGCTTATCGAGTGAGAAGAGGATGACAGTATTGGTTTTTCCCAAGATGTTGCAGAGAATGACTTCATTCTGTTGTTTTGGGAGATTTTGGTAGAAGAAATTTTCCATCTGTTCATCTTCAAAGAATTCTAAAGGCACGGGAGTATATCGTTCAGATTGAATCAGAATGTTAATCTGCTTGAACGTATGTTTCAACTCTTCGGTTGCCGCTAGAAAAGCCTTAACGTTCGCTGCCATCGAACGCTGCGTGTTCACTGGATAAACACGGAAATAAAAGTCATTTCCTTGCAGAGGGTTGTAGATAGAAAAAGAAAATCCATCCGTACTAAGACGGATGGATAATGTATATTGTTCTGAATTATTCAGATCAAATTGTTCAATCATACTGAATTATTCCCAGTTACCAGCGTTGTTGTTTGGCTGTTCGATATCACCAACTCTCAAACCGCAGTACTTGCCTAATTTAGTTTTCATATCTTTCAAGTTAAGCAATTCCTGTTCGTTGATACCATGCAAGTAAACATCGTATGCAACCTGAGCCTGGAACAAGTTCAAAGGAGCACCTGATTTCATTGTATCTTTACGTACTGCCAATTCAAACTGAGCACCGTTACCGAAAGGTACATATTTCAAAGAGTCAGCAACGAAACCTGGTTTGAAGATAGTATCTGTTACAGCTACCCACATTGTATCACGGCTGAAACCTTCCAAACCTTCTTTTTTAACCTGATCCATTTTACCAGTTTTCTTAGCCTTGTTGATAATTGCCATAGCCTTCTTTTCTGTCATACCAGCTTCCAACTGAGCATCTGTCAAAGCACCAATCTTTTTAACGAAAGGTAATTTTGCAGTCTTAACGAAAGTGATCAATGTATCGAAGTTGTCGGTATATGCGCCCTGGTGTACGCTACGATATTCCTGCTGAGCTTTACGGATATCGATCAAACGCGCGATAATAGCTTTTTCTCTGATTCCTTTTTCTTTGTCAAAATTGATAGGACCCATTATACTACCGTAGCAGACATAAATCAAACCGACTACACAGGCAGTTAACACAAGATTAATAACTGTTTTCATGATAATATTATTTTTTTAGTTTATATTCGTAGCGCAAAAATAAAATAAATTACTTGAATCACGTAGAAAAACGTGAACTTTTTACTTTCAACTATGTTAAATAATGATTTAACGCAGCAAATTAAACGAAATTTTTTGTATAAACCAACTGAACTTCAAGAAAAAGCTATTAATTCTTTCGTTGATTTCGTTCATTGTAAGAATGAGGAGCAAATCTTTGTGTTAAAAGGTTTTGCGGGTACGGGTAAAACTACGTTGGTGGGGGCATTTGTGAAGGCGTTTCATGACATGCACTGGAATTGTGTGCTGTTGGCTCCGACTGGTAGGGCTGCGAAGGTCTTTTCTTATTATGCAGGTCATTCGGCTTTTACAATTCATAAGAAGATATATCGTCAGAAAGTGTTTTCGAATGATACGGATAATTTCTCGTTGAACGTGAATTTGTATAAGCATACGTTGTTTATCGTAGATGAGGCTTCTATGATTGCTAATGAGGGATTGTCTGGGGTGTCGTTTGGTACTGGACGGTTGTTGGACGATTTAATTCAATTTGTATATAATGGAAATCACTGCAGGCTGATGCTGGTGGGTGATACGGCTCAGCTTCCTCCTGTCGGTGAGGAGGAAAGTCCGGCTTTATCGGTTCCTATGTTGCAGGGATATGGCTTGGATGTGGTGGAATGTCATCTTACGCAGGTGGTTCGACAAATGAATAATTCTGGCATCCTGTATAATGCGACTCAGTTGCGACACCGTCTTATGGAGGAAGATATATTTGAATTGCCTCAGGTGAAATTGGCTGGGTTCCCGGATATTAAGATTGTTCCGGGCAATGAATTAATTGATGCCATAACGACTTGTTATGACAAGGCTGGAATGGATGAGACGATGATTATCTGTCGCTCGAATAAGCGTGCGAATTTATATAATAGAGGAATTCGAAATACGATTCTTTATCGTGAAGATGAACTTAATTCGGGCGACTGGCTGATGGTGGCTAAAAATAACTATTTCTGGGGGACAGATTGCAAGGAACTTGATTTTATAGCGAACGGGGATGTAGCTCAGGTGCGACGTGTAAGACGTATGCATGAAATGTATGGATTTCGTTTTGCCGATGTGGAACTGGTCTTTCCTGATTATAATGATGTGGAACTCGAAGTGAAAATTTTACTTGATACGCTCCATTCTGATGCCGCTGCTCTTACAAAAGAGGAAAGTGACAGGCTGTTCCAATCGGTGTTTGATGATTATGAGGATGTTACTGTAAAACGTGATCGTTTGAAAAAAGTAAAGGAAGACGACTGGTATAATGCGCTTCAGGTTAAATATGCTTATGCTGTTACTTGTCATAAGGCTCAGGGTGGGCAATGGCAACACGTCTTCTTGGACCAGGGGTATATGACGGAGGATATGTTGACTCCTGATTATTTCCGATGGTTGTATACAGCTTTTACCCGTGCTACAGATACGCTTTATCTGGTTAACTGGCCGAAAGAGCAGATTGAAGAATAATAAGCTATGTATTTGCGAATAAAATCCCGGTTAAAAGGTAATTAGGTATTATACCAAACTCTTTCCTTTTAACCGGGATAATGTTTAATTCATCCTACTTTTTGGGGAACCTTCACTTGTAGGGAGCGTTTAGTGTATGAAAAGTGTGAAGGAAATTAATCTATCTTTGGAAATAATAATCGTTTTCCTAAAATGGCTTGCATAACGCCGCGTAATAATAGATAGAGAACGAATGCTAACCAAAGGGCGTGATTTCCCCATATTCCCTGTAAACTATAATAAGTCACAAAAAACGTACCTGCTGCTACAATCATAGAACGTAGCATAAGATGGGTGGCAGTGGCTCCAATGCAGATGCCGTCCAATAAAAATGCTCCGTATCCGGCGATTGGAATGGCCAATACCCAATAAAAATATTCACTTGAAGCGGCTATTACAGTTTGGTCGTTTGTAAGTAATTGTAAGAATCCTTCTCCCCCTAAGAGGTAGAGCAGGGTGAAGAATAGGGCAGACGCATTTCCCCAATAGAACAGATAGCGAACTGTCTCGCGTTGTTCTTTAGGGTGTTTAGCACCGATATGTTTGCCTGTAAGGGCTTCTCCTGCATAAGCAAACCCATCCATAATGTAGGAGTAAAGGGTGAATAATTGCATTAAGATGGTGTTTACCGCTAATACGATGTCGCCATAGGCAGCTCCTGTTGAAGTAAAGAATACGGTAACGGCTACAACGCAAAGTGTGCGCAAAAAAATGTCACGATTCACGCGGAAAAAGTTGGCCATGGCAGACCGCTCCCAAAGAAGCTGTAAATTAACGTGCTGTTTGATGGGGTGGTAGTTGCGTATGGTCAGTATGACAGCCATAAGTACTCCTGCATATTGAGCAATCAAGGTACCGAGTGCCACACCTTCTACTTTCATCCCAAGCACAAAAACGAACAAAAGGCTGGCAGCGATGTTCACTAAGTTTTGTAAAATGGCTATGTACATTGGGAAACGGGTGTTTTGCATACCAATGAACCATCCGGTAAAACTATATAAACATAAGGTGGCTGGGGCTCCCCAGATACAGATGTGGAAGTAGCGAGTAGCTAGAGATTGCACTTCGGGACTTGCATCTATGAGTTGGAAGGCTATGACTCTGATGGGGTATTGGAGAACCAGCAATATAAAGGCAAGCATAAGACCGATGCTCAGGGAACGAAGTAACAGACTTGTTATTTCCGTATAATCTTGTCGTCCGTAGGCTTGTGATGTCAAGCCTCCTGTTCCCATACGTAGAAATCCGAATATCCAATATATCATATTGAAAAGCATACCGCCTATGGCAATGGCGCCAATATATGAGGCTGCTCCAAGGTGCCCTACGATGGTCACGTCGACAAGTCCCAGTAACGGTACTGTGATATTTGAAATGATAGAGGGTACGGCTATGTGTAAGATATCTTTACTGATAGAATGATTGAAAAAGTTCATAAGTAGTTCAAGATAAATATGTTGCTAAAACGTAACGTACTTCTGCACTCTTGTTTAGAGTGCAAGGGTATCTCCTTTTGGACTTGGTAATATACAAGCTACTTCCTTGAATAAGTATGGACGGATAGTACCTTTATCGTCTTCAAGAATGAGTCGACCTGTTGGCTGAATTTCTACGATACGTGCCAGGAAGACGCCGTTGGCATCACGATACGTATGTAATCCTTCTCTGCGATACAGAACGGCGCAGTAGCGTTTGGCTATTTCAGTACCCATACCTTTCTGGAGCATTTCATAATAATGAGCAGTTCTTTCCAATATTTGGCGTAAGATAGTCTCGATATGGTAGGTGTTTCCTGTTATTTGACTGAGTGAAACAGGATTGGGAGCATCGCTCACAAATTTTTTCTGATTGAGATTGACCCCAGTGCCTGCAATAGAGCGACTAATATTCATTCCTGTCAAGTCGTTTTCTATTAGAGTTCCGCAAAGTTTCATATCTTTCCAATAAATATCATTAGGCCATTTCACGGTAATGTCATCGGCATATTGTGAAAGTGTTTCTTGTAAAGCAAGAGCGTTTACTTGTGATAAATAGAATTGCTGGTTGGCTGGAAGGAAGTCGGGAAAGAAGGCTATGCTAAAAAGTAGGTTGGCACCATTCTCAGATTCCCATTTGTTTCCTCGCTGTCCGCGACCTTCACTTTGAAAATCGGTGTATACGCAGGTAAGTTCTGGAACATTCTGTTGGTTGCAAAGTTCGTCCAGGGTTGAATTGGTAGAGGTAGTAGCTACAATGTGTATAGGTTCAGGGTAATTCATCATATTGCATTTTTTGTTTTCGGGTAAATTTCTTGAGTACTTCATCGTACGAGTGGTCTATCAAACTGATAATTAAAGAATCGGGTACGTCGCTGTTAAAAGCAACTTGATTCCAATGTTTTTTGTTGAAATGCGGAGCGCCTATGATACCATTGTATTGATCACGCAATTCAACGGCATAATCAGGCTGACATTTCAGACATACATAGTTGGGATTGTCCAAACTTATAAGCGCAAACATGCGGTCTACTACTTTAAAGACCAGTGTGACGTCGTCGAAAGGGAAGGACTCATTACAGGCTTTTTTATGCAGACAGTAAGATCGAATCAGTTCTATGTCCATACTCTATTTATGATTAAAAATTTACCATATAGGCGGAAAGAAAGCCTCCTGTATATGTTCTATGTGAAAAGGCGGAGTAAGACCGGTGACGGAGATTATGTCAAATCTTAATGGCAGGTCGATCTTGTGTTTCTTCAAATAAATGTCTGTGGCTTGTGTTATTCGTCGGATTTTTGCATCGTTAACAGCTTCTTCAGGCAATCCGAAAACTACGTTTCGTCTTGTTTTCACTTCCACAATAATCAGTGTTTGGTGATACTCAGCTATAATGTCCAGTTCTAACTTCCGCCACCGCCAGTTGCGGTCAAGGATAGTATATCCTTTCGCTTCCAAGAAAGCGCAAGCAGCATCTTCTCCTTCTTTTCCTAAAACATTATGTTCCGCCATACTCGTTTTTATTTGCAAAAATACAGATAAAAGCGTGAATTAGCGCGGTTAACGTCAAAAAACGTATGACATATTCTTTTTAATCGGCAGTTTTTCTTTACTTTTGCACAAGATATGACAAACCAAGGTAAGACACGTAAGAAAGTTCCTTCTACACAACCTCCAAGAAAGACAAGAATGGTGTGTTTGATGAGTGAAGAAGAGCTGCGCATTGTAGACCGTTATTTGGAGAAGTACCAAATAACCAACAAGGCGCGGTGGCTTCGTGAGACTATTTTGGCTCATATCTATGAACACATGGAGGAAGATTATCCTACATTGTTTAATGAACATGACATGCGAAGATGACCCGATGATATCAATCTTTAAACAATTAGCTGACAAAAATGGCAGATGATAAATTTTATATGAAGCAGGCGCTTTTGGAAGCCCAGAAGGCTGCTGAAAGAGGAGAAGTTCCAGTGGGAGCTGTGGTTGTTTGCGCAGATCGTATCATTGCTCGTTCGCATAATCTTACAGAAACACTGACTGATGTAACAGCTCATGCTGAGATGCAGGCAATTACTGCGGCTGCTAATTATCTGGGAGCTAAGTATTTGAATGATTGTACACTGTATGTTACGGTAGAACCCTGTGTAATGTGTGCTGGAGCTATAGCATGGTCGCAATTGGGCAAGTTGGTGATTGGTGCCATGGATGAAAAGAGGGGATACCATAAGTATGCACCTCAGGCACTGCATCCTAAGACTATTGTTGTAACCGATGTGCTTGCTGATGAGTGCGCTGTCTTGATGAAGGATTTTTTCAAGAGTAAACGATGAGGCTAGAGGTTTTTTTGTTTCTTCGCCGAAAGATTAGGTATTGAAAATGACGATATAAAAATAGCCGTTTCAACGTCGGGATATCCGAATTGTTGAAACGGCTGTTTTTATAATGTTGTCTCTGGCTTACTATACATAGTAACGTTTTATTGACTGTTTGTATAGAGTCTTAATGACGTTACAATTAATCTTTAATCTCCTCAAATTCAATATATTCACCTTCATCATCAGCAAACACTTTCTTTTTGTCACTTGTATTTGATGTTGACTGATTGCGTGATCCGTTGGTTGAATAATTATCCTGTTGGTTGTCTGCAGACTGGTAGGTAGTACGCTGTTGTCCCTGAGTATTTGGGTTTGTTCCACCAGTCATACGTTTACCCAATCCCAGAAACGTATTCACAATTCTCCAAAGGATTACAAATCCGATAAGAAGAATAATAAGTATAAAGAAAAATATAAATCCTAGAAAATGAAACATAGTTATTGTCGTTTTTATTAATTATATACAATAACCGTGCCACGGGTACTGTATTAAGATTTTTTACGAGTTATTACTGATAAAACGATGTACCATACAATGATAGCTGCAGGTCCGCTGATGCGGAAAATAATCAGTAAAGGAATACACACCAGTAAGAAAATATATGTAACCTTATTGTGTGCCCATGATAAATCTTTAAATTTCAATGAGAACATAGGAAGTTCGGCTACCAAGAGCAGTGATGTAACCACTACCAAAATGAAAAGGTAGATTGCATTGAACGAAGTTGAAATAAGAAAATCGTGAGAACCTACTACCAATGAACTCCAAAACAACGCATTAGCAGGGGTTGGCATTCCGATAAAAGAAGAAGTCTGGCGTTCGTCTATGTTGAACTTAGCTAAACGAAGTGCAGAGAAGATGGAAATCAAGAATGCTGTAAAAGGAAGAATCCCAGCGATAGGAGCTAGAAATTCTGGTACGTATACTTCTTTAAATAAAGAGAATGCAATAGCAGCAGGAGCCAGTCCGAAAGTAACATCGTCTGCCAACGAATCAAGTTCCTTACCGATAGCAGAAGAAACATGCAACAGACGAGCGCTCATTCCATCAAAGAAATCGAATACAGCTCCGAGGATAATAAATAACATGGCCATCTCATAGTTCGATTGAAAAGCCATGTAGACAGCTACACATCCGCAGAAAAGATTGCAACTAGTAATTGTATTAGGAATATTCCGGGTGATAGCATTTGCCATAATTGAGTCTCCTTTATTTTAGTTTTGCAATAATCGTTTGGTTACCGGTAGTCTTTTGACCCATCTTAACACATACTTCTGTGCCGAGAGGTAAGTAAACATCCACACGTGAACCAAATTTAATAAATCCCATATGTTCATCGATAAAGCATTCTTCACCTACTTCTGAATAAGTGACGATACGGCGTGCAACAGCTCCAGCGATTTGGCGGGCCATTACGGTTTGTCCTTCTGGAGTTTCAATGACTATGGTTGAACGTTCGTTTTCAGTGCTTGCTTTAGGTAACCAAGCCTTCAAGAAACGACCATTGTGATGAGCTACATATTTTACGACTCCATCTACTGGATACCAGTTGGCATGCACGTTAGTGATGCTCATAAAGATTGAAATCATTAAACGCTTGTCGTGGAAGATTTCGTTTTCTTCAACTTCTTCTATAACCACCACTTTACCATCGGCAGGTGCTACAACTGTCTTTTCTGTCTCTCCTTTAAATAAACGAACAGGACATTGGAAGAAGTTAACCATTAACCCGTACAAGACTGCACTGATAGATACTACAATATAAAATGGTATTTTATTTTCAAATCCATAAAAAAGAATACCGTTTAACGCTGCCAGTACAATGGCTGCAGTGATTAGAATATGTGTACCTTCATGATGGATACGAATTTTCTTAAGTTTCTTTATTTTATTTAAATTGGGCATAATGGTCTATATAAATTACCTTGCAAAAATAAACGTAATTTGATAACTCTGCAAATAAAAACCTTGAAAAAGCGCTATAAAGGTCTTATAATTCTTCTCTTTGAAAGAATTATTGGCATTTTAAACGTTCTGAGATGATAAAAGAATCATAACTAAAAGTCCCCGGTTTCTATACGTTGATAGAAACCGGGGACTCTTAATCTTGGTTGTCTGCGTGTTGTGCAGCTATAGTGTACCTCTTTTAGATGGAAAGTTCGTTCAATACGTTTACCAATTCTTTGTCTATTGGTTTGTCGTTTTTGATAGCTTTCGCAAATGGTACGTAAACAATTTTATCATCATCGATACCAATCATGACGTTACGTTGACCTTCCATAAGAGCTTCGATGCTGGCTACACCCATACGGCTGGCAATGATACGGTCATGGGCCGTTGGACGACCACCGCGCTGCAAGTGTCCGAGGATAGTTACACGAACATCGTATTGTGGGTATTCGTTTTTAACACGTTCTGCATAATGCATGGCACCACCTGTGATTTCACTTTCTGCTACTAAGACGATAGAACTACTCTTAGATTTGCGGAAACCGTTTTCGATGAATTGTTCCAATTGGTCAACTTCTGTGTTGAATTCTGGGATGATAGCTGCTTCAGCACCTGCTGCAATTGCACCATTTAATGCTAAGAAACCAGCGTCACGGCCCATGACTTCAACAAAGAACAAACGTTCATGTGAAGTCGCAGTATCACGAATCTTGTCGACGGCATCCAATATAGTGTTCAAGGCTGTATCGTAACCGATAGTAGTATCAGTACCATACAAGTCGTTATCGATAGTACCAGGAAGACCGATACATGGAATGTCATATTCCTGAGCTAGCAAACGAGCACCGCTCAAAGAACCATCACCGCCGATAACAATCAAAGCATCGATTCCTTCTTTCTTCATGTTTTCGTAAGCCTGCTGGCGACCTTCCGGAGTTTTGAATTCCTGACAGCGAGCTGTCTTCAGAATGGTACCGCCTAACTGGATAATATTACTTACGTTCTGAGTCTTAAACTCCTGGATTTCACCAGTAACCAAACCCTTATATCCTCTGTAGATACCTTTCACTTTAAGCCCGTTGTAGATGGCTGAGCGTGTCACGGCACGAATTGCTGCATTCATACCAGGAGCGTCACCTCCAGAGGTGAGGATACCTATACATTTAATTGTTGCCATAATCGAATATTTTAATATTTATAGATTGCCTATGTTTGATTTCTACTGCGCAAATGTACTAAATATGAAAGTATAAACTATCTCTTTATGCTTTTATTCTCAAAATTTATTTATAATTACATTCTTGCAAGCATCCATTAGCCATTTCGGTGTTGAAGTTGCCCCGCAAATGCCGATAGACTCTGCTCCTTCTAACCAAACTGGATC
>RCNI01001704.1_pt1 | contig 11434 bp, 9 predicted proteins | sample 2041151 | NCBI WGS metagenome assembly RCNI01 (sample SAMN09708214, study PRJNA481090) | feces metagenome | isolation source: feces | place: Antarctica: Albino Rookery
ATAGTTGCGTATTGCGTTAAGATAGATCCAAATCGAACCAAACACCATCTGGATATTGGTCATAGTTAGTTGTCGCAATAATAGATGATAGCTCATTTTTTAAGTCGTGTTCCAATAAAAAGCCCAATCGTAACGTAATATTACTTTCTGGTTCTAAATAAAACGCATATTCGTTTTGTTGGCAGCTATTTAAACAACTATAAAAATCTGCTGGCCAAATGGAAGTATCATTTTTCGAGATATCTTTTAAGTAAATCAGATTATATGCTGAAAATAGGTATGGGTCTCCACACCATGCTTCCTTATTGCCCTCTGCATCAAATGTCTCATTGCTTGCATCAATATTTTTAACACTTAGATCCAAGACAAGTACAAAAGCACCTTCAATCAACTGACCATCCGCTTGGATAAAATCAGGATAATACACTTCAGTAGGTTCAGGATCTCCCGCTATGGATAACGATGAATCTAATGGATGGAAATTTCCTACGCCGAGTTCATTTACATCATCTGTAATCCAGGCATCAACAATTTCACATTCAAGGCTACCAAAATAGGGCATTTTTTTCTGCCACTTACCCCAGTGCTTTTTGCTTGAATTATCATGTTCCAATATTGAATTATCAACATCAACCATGGCTTCTGTCCTCTGGGTAGATAGTGACTCCGAGGAACTATGCACGTCACTATTGCACGCCACGAGAGACAAAAAAATGCATAATAAGAAAGCACATAAACTAATTTTGTGTATCATTTTTTCCTCCCGGTAATAAATTACTCCGCAATAGGATGATTTCCTTTTGAGTCCGGACTCCACCAACCAGAAACGATATCGTCCTTATAGTCGTTCCCACTTCTAAAGCGCAACGTCGCCCAATGAAAATCTCTTTCATATATTCTAGTTCGGATTCTATAATTTTGACCTCTATTAAGCGTTACAAAATCCACATAAGCACCATTACTTAACGTTAAATTTTCATTAAAATCATCGACATCTTCCCGGGCCTGTCCTTCACAACATACAAGTACCTTGTCATATTTACTTGCCGAAATCTTTACAAAGACTGGAGTAGAATCATATTTTCTTCGTGGGGGTATGGGATCTGAGATGCCCTTTGCATAGGCACGAAAGTTATCAAAAGGCGTATCCCCAGTATTTGGATTAGGTTCTGCGGCATGTGCTACCATCCTCGGGCACAAGAGAATGGTTAAAACAGTTATCAGTGATAATACTTTAAAAAACAATCTACCGAATTTTTTCATAACATATTCTCCTTACATTTTTAGTTGTAGCATTTGATATGCGCATTATGTGTTTGGTGAAAGGCAAGAATGTTGAACAGACGATTTAATTACATTGATAGCTAACGTAATGATAAATATATTTCTTTTTGCGTAGGAAACGCTGTAACTCTAAACCAAAAATCATAGTTCTCAATATTTTCCCACGTATCTTTTGCGTAATCCATTTCAAACAAATTAAATGGTAACAGTAATTCGCATTCAGATCCTTGCTTTATTGATATTCCGTAAGATCCATTTAATATGGGGTTAAGCTCAACCAGTAACCCCCAGTTGATATAGGCAGTATTATCTATTCCTCGCAAAATAAAATCAGTTAAAAATATACCATCCACATTACTATTTATATTACGTAGCTGTATTGTTACTAACATCAATTTTTCAGGTTTTTCGAATAGTGGATTTGACGTGTCTAAAAAGAGATCGTACCGCCGAATTACATCTTGATAATTCTTCAGTTCTGCTTTCTTTACTCTTATGCTATATCCATATGCAGGTTCCTCCCATTCAATAAAGTCATTTTCAAAGAACACCTCCTCTGTCATACTGTATTCTTTCTTCGAAAAATTCGAACACGTAGCAAAGAAAGAATTTAGTGTCCGATACCTCCACACCCATCCAATTGCTGCTAATATTAATACACCCCAAATGATCATTATTTTACTCTTTTTCATCGTCTCACCTTTAGACAGCTACCGGAATAAAGTCAAGCTTGCGAGAGCGTATTGTACCTACCACAATACATCCACATATTTCCAAGAGTAAAATAAAGAATAAAAGTGGACAGTATCTAAAAAGAGGCTGTCCGCTTTTATTCTTTAGACCTTTGAATCTTGCATGGGAATCTGTTTTGCATTACAATAATACAAGGGTGGAGAAAAAACCACGTTATTTGAAAAATAGAGGAGTATTGCCTAGATTATGGATGAAATAAAATTATTATTAGAACAAATCTTAAACACAGAATTTGTTCAGGGGACTATAAGTAATCCTCGTTCAAAAGATGATATATTAAAAATAAAAGTACGTCTTGTTGAGATGAAAGGGCAGATTTTTTATCAGTGTGAATCTTTTACAAAAACACAAGCTTTTCATGAGAATCTTAATAAGGAAGATGCGATAAAGAAACTGATACAGTATTTGAAAGATTTCAGACAAATGCAGATTATAACTGTCAAAGATACCTATACAATTCTTATCAGTAAGAAAGGAAAAGTGACCATTCAGAAGAAGAAAAATAAAGAGTGTATAAAAAAAGCACCCATGTCACATAATCGCGCCAAAAAATATATTTTGCAAGAAGGAATGCAGATTCCTTTTCTTCAGGATTTAGGGGTTATGACAGCAGAGGGAAAGATCGTAAAGTCTCATTTTGATAAATTCCGTCAGATCAATCGATTCCTTGAATTTATAGAAGATATACTCCCAAGGCTTGATAAAACAAGAGAACTTACGATTCTTGACTTTGGATGTGGAAAGTCATATCTTACATTTGCTATGTATTATTATCTTCATGAATTAAAAAAATATGATATACAGGTGATAGGTTTAGATCTAAAAAAAGATGTCATAAAACATTGTAATGAACTTGCTGTAAAGTATGGTTATGAAAAACTTACATTTTTGGTGGGAGATATTGCAGATTATGAAGGTGTTAAGAAAGTGGATATGGTAGTGACACTGCATGCATGTAATACAGCTACAGATTACGCCCTGGCCAAGGCTATAGAATGGGATGCAGAAGTTATTCTTTCGGTTCCGTGCTGTCAACACGAATTAAATGGTCAGATTCACGCTGAAAAGCTGGCTCCAGTTATGGATTATGGACTTCTAAAAGAAAGATTTGCGGCACTTGTTACAGATGGGCTTCGGGCAAAATATCTGGAAGCTTCAGGATATGAGACACAGGTATTGGAGTTTATAGATATGGAGCATACACCTAAAAACATCTTGTTACGTGCTGTAAGGAGCGGTAAAAAAAATGAACAGGCAAAAAAAGAAATAGAAGAATGCAGAAAGTTTTTACATGCAGAGCCAACACTTGGAATGCTTTTTTCAAAGGGAGAATAAAGAATGAAAAAAAAGAGGATTATAAAAGCAGGGGTTCTTATTGCTGTTTTTCTGATGGCAGTTCTGATAAGTAGTCTGATCATAAACAGAGGAAATGATGATGCAAAAGTGGATTTAGGAGATCCTACATTGCCTAGAATATCTTTTATGGTGAAAGGGGAGGAAATCAATCATCTGCAGGGATATGTCAATGAGATGAATGTTTCGGCCATGAGAGATACGATCACACCGATTGAAAAAAATGGAAATTTGGAAATGCTTATTGAAGCTGACGGCAATACAATTTCTGGAATATTTTATGATGTATATTCTCTGGATGGTCAGAAAGTATATGCATCAGGAACTGTTAAAGAGTTTACAGAAGAAGCCGCTACATTAAAGCTTAGTAAAGCACTTAAAAAGACACAGATGGAGGCTGTTCTTCGTGTGGGACTGCAGTTAAAAGACAGATCCGTATATTTCTATACAAGAATTATAAGACCAACAGATATTTATGTTGCAGAATGTCTGGAGCATGCAAAGAAATTTCATGAGGGCACATTTGCAGGGAAAAATGACAATGAGATTGTCACAAAAGATCTTATAATAGATAATTCACAACAGACATATGACTATCAACATGTAACGTTATCTTCTGATGTTGATAAAGTTACATGGGGAAAGATGAAACCTGAAATTATTGGAAATGTGGAATGGAATGTTCAGGAAGCAAATTCTGTATATACATCACTTTTGGCAACTTATCAGGTAAGTGCCAGTGATGAAAAATCTGAGACAGATATATTTAATGTAAAAGAATTTTACCGTGTGCGTTATACAGAAGATACTGTTTATCTGCAGAATTTTGACAGAACGATCAATCAGGTGTTTGATGGAAAGTCGTCTTCTTTTGTACAAGATGGGATTCGGTTAGGAATTGTACCGCAAAATATCCCTGTGGTAAAAAATGAAACGGCGATTGCTTTCGTAACAGGTCAGGATTTATGGTCATATAATGTTAAAGAAAATAAGATTGCGCTTGTTTTTAGTTTTGCAAATAGAGAGGGACATGATAAAAGAGGGCAGTATGATCAACATGATGTTAAGATTATTGATCAGGATCAAAAAGGAAATCTGGTATTTGCTGTATATGGGTATATGAACAGAGGCAAGCACGAAGGAGAAGTCGGAGCGGATATATACTATTATGATGCTGAGAAAAATATGGTCCAAGAAAAAGCATTTATACCAAGTGATAAAAGCTTTGTGATGGCTCAGGAAGAGCTAGGAGAAATGGTCTATTATGATCAGGAACATTTATTGTTGTACGTACTGGCAGGGCGTAAGTTACTGCAGGCAGATTTAGAGAAAAACAAACAAAAAATATTAGAAGAAAATATTGAGGATGGTCAGTATGTTGTTTCAGAGGATAATCATCTTTTTGCGTTTTTAAAAACAGAATCTTCAGGGAAGAAGGAAAGCATCAAAGTTATGAATCTTCGGAAATCTTCGGAAATTTCCATCGAGGCAGAAAATGGAGAGCATATAAAACCACTTGGTTTTATTGATGGAGATTTTATCTATGGAGTGCAGAAAGTAGAAGATCAAGCAAAACTTATGACAGGTGACATAATTTCTCCTATGTATGAACTTAGAATTGTCGACAGCACAGGAAAAGTTGTTAAACAGTATTCCGAGCAGGATGTTTATATCACAGCTATTTCGATCAATGGTGATCAGGTTACGGTAAATCGTGTAAAGAAATCAGACGGGCAATATGTTGAGACAGAAGCGGATTATATCAGTAGTAGCAAAGAAAAACCAAAGAAGGAAGAAGCTGTGGGGTTATACTATACAGAAGACAGAGGAAATCAGTGTTTTGTGAAAGTAAATCGGGTACAGTTAAAGAATACAGTAAAAATTCTTCGTCCGAAGCAAATTTATAGTAACCGCAATGTTACTATAGAAAAAAATAGTAAAGCAGTGGAAGAACAATTTTATGTATATGGCTTGGGGACACTTCAGGGAATTTATAAAAAAGCCGGAGAAGCAGTTCAAAAAGCAGAACAAGTTGCAGGAGTGGTGGTTTCTGAACGACAGTCTTATATATGGCAGAAAGGAAACAGACTTCTTGCATGTGATACGCAGACGGAAGAGTTTAAGAAAAAAGAGGGACAGTCATCATTAGAAGCATGTGAAGCTTTTATGGAAAAAGCAGACGGTGTTAAAACAGATCTTACAGGTTGCAGACTGGATCAGATTTTCTATGTTGTTAATCTTGGAAAACCGGTAATTGCGATTAAGGATAAGGATCATGCGGTTTTGATAACCGGGTATGATCTTGAAAGAGTTTACTATATTGATCCAGATGATGGAAGTGAACATGGAGTTTATGTAGATGAAATGGAAGAAGATATGGAGGCTCAAGGCAATATTTATATTGGGTATTTAGATTAAATGAAAAAGGGTTGTCGTACAAAGTATTAGTACGACAGCCCTTTTGTTATGTTTTAACATGCTGTTTTAAAGATCACAAATTTATATTTATTAAGAACAGTGTAAAGGATAAGTCCAAGTACACCACAAGAAAGAACCTCTCCAATTCCTACTGTCATCATCATGAAAGGAATAGAAAATGGCAGCTGGTAACCAAATTTTAATATAAATGGTACAATCAGTGCATTTGAAAGGATGGGCGGAAGAACAGCAACAAATTTGCTTTTATCTCTTAGCATCCATGTGAGAGATGCGCCAATCAAAGTGGCAATAGATCCCAAAATAATATCAGGTACGATCGCTCCACCTAAAATGTTACCCAAAAGGCATCCGATAAATAATCCAGGTACTGCAGCAGGGGTAAACACGGGAAGGATTGTCAAGGCTTCAGCAAAACGAATCTGTACTTCGCCAAATGCTAAAGCGGCTCCCATAACGGTGAGTACTACATAAACAGCAGCGATCATGGCTGCCTGTGCCATAAACAGCACTTTGTTGTTACTTGAGTTTTTCATTATTCAATTCTCCTTTAGTTTTGTTTTACGTGTGGAAGGTCACGAACACACGATTCATTTTACGCCGGAAATCGGCGAAAGCCCTGTAAGACCTTGTTTTTATGGGCTTTGATAACGTTTGAAAGTATAGCATGTAAGATCAGAAAAATCAAGTTGTGACGTAAATTAAAAATACAACTTCAATATTGTTTTTTTTGTGCTTTCAGTGTTATAATAAAAATAATGTAAAAATTGTAAAAAGTAAGGAGTAAAATAAATGGACTTAGTTACAATTCGTGAGTTATTTAAAAACAGAGAAGAATATCTGGATAAAGAAGTAAAAGTTGGCGGATGGATTCGTAGTATCCGTGATTCAAAAACATTTGGATTTATTGTTGTGAATGACGGTTCTTATTTTGAACCTCTTCAGATCGTTTATCATGATAAAATGGAAAATTTTGAAGAAATTTCAAAGCAGAATGTAGGAGCAGCTATTATTGTAAAAGGTACACTTGTAGCAACTCCACAGGCAAAACAGCCATTTGAGATTCAGGCAGATGAAGTAATCGTTGAAGGAGCATCTGCACCGGATTACCCATTACAGAAAAAGCGTCATAGTTTTGAGTATTTGAGAACAATCTCACACCTTCGTCCTAGAACAAATACTTTCCAGGCAGTTTTCAGAGTTCGTTCTCTTATTGCATATGCAATTCATCAGTTCTTCCAGGAGAGAGGATTTGTATATGTACACACACCACTTATCACAGCAAGTGACTGTGAAGGTGCAGGAGAGATGTTCAGAGTTACAACTCTTGATATGGATAATGTTCCAAGAAAAGAAGACGGAAGTGTAGATTACAGTCAGGATTTCTTTGGAAAAGAAACAAATCTTACAGTAAGTGGTCAGCTTAATGGTGAAACATTTGCACAGGCGTTTAGAAGTATTTATACATTTGGACCAACATTCCGTGCAGAAAATTCAAATACAACACGTCATGCAGCAGAGTTTTGGATGATCGAACCAGAGATTGCATTTGCAGATCTTGAGGATGATATGGATCTTGCAGAGGACATGCTGAAATATGTTATTTCTTATGTTCTTGAGAATGCACCAGAAGAGATGAATTTCTTTAACTCTTTTGTTGACAAAGGATTACTCGAAAGACTTCACAATGTAGTTGAATCTGATTTTGCCAGAGTGACATATACAGAAGCAGTAAAGCTTCTAGAAGAAAACAATGACAAGTTTGAATACAAAGTTTCATGGGGAATTGATCTTCAGACAGAGCATGAGCGTTATCTGACAGAGAAAATATTTAAACGTCCAGTCTTTGTTACAGACTATCCAAAAGAAATTAAGGCTTTCTATATGAAACTGAATGAAGACGGAAAGACAGTTGCTGCAGTTGATTGTCTTGTACCTGGAATTGGTGAAATTATCGGTGGAAGTCAGAGAGAAGACGATTATGAAAAACTTCATGCAAGAATGCAGGAACTGAATCTTTCAGAAGAAGACTACAAATTCTATCTTGATCTTAGAAGATATGGTTCTACAAGACATGCAGGATTCGGTCTTGGATTTGAAAGATGCGTTATGTATCTTACAGGTATGTCAAACATTCGTGACGTTATACCATTCCCAAGAACAGTAAATAACTGCGATTTATAAAATGATAGTAAGTACAGTAGAAGTAAATACTGTATAACAAGAAACGAAAGGACGTAACGAAATTTAAAAGTTACGTCCTTTTCTGGCTTAATAAAAAAGGAGGCGGAAGATGAAATTTATTCATATAGCAGATGTGCATTTAGGTGCGGCTCCAGATGTCGGGGAAAAATATAGTGAAAACAGGCCGAAAGAACTTTGGGATACTTTTAAAAAGGTCATTAAAATTTGCGAAAAAGAACAAATAGATATTCTCTTTGTTGCAGGGGATTTATTTCATCGTCAGCCTTTGAAAAAAGATTTAAAAGAAGTAGATTATCTTTTTTCTACGCTTACACATACGAAGGTTGTTTTAATTGCAGGGAACCATGATTTCATAAAAAAAGATTCTTTTTATCGAAGCTTTGAATGGAATGAAAATGTGTATCCACTTTTTGGTGAAACAACAGAATATGTAGAATTTCAAGAACTTGATCTTGCGGTTTATGGCTTCAGTTATTATGCAAAAGAGATTAAAGAAGAAAGATATTCTTTTAAAGCTCCGGGGTATAAAGGGATAGAAGTACTCCTTGCTCACGGAGGTGATGAAAAGCATATTCCAATACGAAAAGAAGTGCTTGCTGGAAATGGATTTGATTATATTGCCCTTGGGCATATTCATAAACCACAGATTATTTTAGAAAACAGAGCAGCTTATGCAGGAGCATTAGAGCCGATAGATAAAAATGATACAGGAGTTCATGGCTATATAAAAGGTGAAATTACAAAACGAGGAACAAAGATAGAGTTTGTACCATTTGCTTCCAGAGAATATGTTCATTTTGATCTTACTGTAAATGAAAAAATGACGAATGGAAGTTTAAAAGAACTTTTAACCAGACTGATCAGAGAAAAAGGATTGCAGAATATTTATAAGATCACGCTTATTGGAGAACGAGATGTTGATGTTCAGTTTGATACAGAAAATCTAGATGTATATGGAAATATATTGGAAGTTGTTGATAAAACATGGCCGGCATTTGATTACGAGAAATTATATAAGGAAAACAAGGAAAATTTGATCGGATATTTTATAGACAGCATTGGAATCAGTGAAAAAGACAGCATAGAATTTCTTGCATTGCAAGAGGGGATTCATGCACTTTTAGATCAGTAGAAAGAGAATAATATGCAGATAAAAGAATTATATATCAAAAATTTTGGGAAATTTACGGATCAACATTTTTTCCTAAAAGACGGGATCAATTTTTTTTATGGAGAAAATGAATACGGAAAGTCTACAATCTATGCATTTATAAAAGCAATGCTTTTTGGAATGGAAAGAGGAAGAGGAAGAGCGGCTCTTTCGGATGAGTTCAGTCGATATGAACCCTGGGAAAATCCAAATTATTATGCTGGAGTGATGAGATTTACAAGTGGTGGAAAGACATTTCGATTGGAAAGGAATTTTGACAGATACTCGAAAAAAGCGGTTCTGTTATGCGAAGACGATGGCGAAGAACTTTCTGTAGAAGATGGAGATTTGGAAGTGCTCCTTGACGGACTTACAAAGAAAAATTTTGAAAGTACAATTTCAGTCGGTCAGCTTCTTGCAAAACCCGGGCTGGAACTTGCAGAAGAATTAAACAACTATGCTTCTAATTACTATGAAACAGGAAGTGGAAGTCTGGACATTTCAAAAGCTATGAACAAACTTCGTGATAAAAAGAAGATAGTAGAAAAACAAAGAAGAATAATTCAAGAAAAGCGGATAAAAAAGAAAGAGCTGCTTGAAAATGAATGTAAATATGTGACAAAAGACATAGAAAAAATCAAACAGGACCTTGAAAGAACAGAAGTAGAATTGCAGAATCTGAAAACAATTCTTTCTGATATGCAAAGACAGGTACAAAAGACGAGTGATCAAAGTGAGCGTGAAAGGATTAAAAGTGGTCCGTTTGTTTTTATTGGGGCTAGCTGTCTATTTGTGTGGGTTTTATTTATGGCATTAAAAACTTTTGGCTTTTTTGAGCCAGGACCTTTTGTACAATTAATTACAAAATGGCTTTTTCTGCCTGGCATAGTGTGTATCTGTATAGGATTATTACAAAATAGCAGATTAAAAAAGAAACCTCATAAAGAAGAGAAAAATAAAAGGTTGGATGAAGAAAAAATCAAAGAACAGATTAGAAAGCAAAAGTGGAGAAAAGCGCATCTGTCAGAGGAAGGAAAAGAAAAATATACTGAGTATCAGAATATTTTAGAACAGATAGAAGAATTAAGAGAGCCTGATGAACAGGAAAAAAACTGTGAAAAAAAAAGTTGTGCTCTTGAGCTTGCGGAACAGAAGATAAATGAGGCAGCAGAGAAAATGAGTAGTGGTTTTGGAACTGTTCTAAACAGAAAAGCATCCGAGATCCTTTCTAATATTACGAATGGAAAATATACAGATCTGTTTGTAAATAATGATATGAAAATGTCTTTGCTTTATGAGGGACGAAGAATTGCGGTGGAACGTGTGTCAGCAGGAACTGTGGAGCAGATTTATTTTGCACTGCGTATGGCGGTAACAGAAATCTTGTTTGAAGAACCGTTACCTCTTATATTCGACGAAGCATTTGCATTTTATGATGATAAAAGATTAAAATCTACTTTAAAATGGTTGAGAGAACAGCCACGACAAGTTATAATATTTACTTGTCAGACACGTGAAATGGATATTGAAAGGACCAGTATATGAAAATAGATTTACCTAACAATGTGGTTTCCATTATAAATAATTTACAGATGCATGGACATGAAGCATACGCAGTCGGAGGATGTGTTCGAGATTCCATATTATGCAGAAAACCAGAAGACTGGGATATTACAACTTCTGCTAAGCCGGAAGAAATCAAAGAACTTTTTGGAAGAACTGTGGATACTGGAATTGAGCATGGAACTGTGACTGTTATGATCGGAAAAGAAGGGTACGAGGTTACAACATATCGAATAGATGGACAGTATGACGACAGCCGACATCCGAAGGAAGTTACATTTACTAAAAATCTTGAGGAAGATTTAAAACGTAGAGATTTTACTATAAATGCCATGGCATATAACGATGAAGCACGCTTGGTGGACGTTTTTGGAGGAATGAAAGATTTGAATCATCATCTGATTCGTTGTGTAGGGAATCCAACAGAGCGATTTTCAGAAGATGCATTAAGAATACTGCGGGCAGTAAGGTTTTCGGCACAACTTGCGTGTACGATAGAACCGATGACAGCACGTGCAATCGAGCATTTAGCACCAAATCTTATAAATATCAGTGCAGAGAGAATACAGGCGGAACTTGTGAAACTCCTTATCTCAGATCATCCGGAGATGCTTCAGGATGCATACACTCTTGGGATAACGAAGGTGATCCTTCCGGAGTGGGATGCGATGGTTGGAGTGACTCAAAATA
>RCNI01001705.1_pt1 | contig 11434 bp, 10 predicted proteins | sample 2041151 | NCBI WGS metagenome assembly RCNI01 (sample SAMN09708214, study PRJNA481090) | feces metagenome | isolation source: feces | place: Antarctica: Albino Rookery
ACATAATTGATATAATTAAAAATTTAATATATTTAAATTTTAAAAAGTATATATAAGGAGTTGAATAATAGAGATGAAGATTTTATTAGTAGAAGATGAAGAAAGTATAAGAGGCTTTTTAAGAATAAATTTTCAAAGAGAAAACTTTCAAGTTATAGAATGTGAAAGTGGAGAGGAAGGAGTAAGAAAGGCTTTAATAGAAAAGCCAGATATAGCAATACTTGATGTTATGTTACCTGGCATGAATGGGTTTGAAGTATGTCAAAAGTTAAGAGAAAGCTTTCCTAGAATGGGAATAATAATGTTAACTGCTAAAGGTGAAGATATGGATAAAATCATGGGGCTTCAGTTTGGAGCAGATGATTATGTTTTAAAACCATTTAATCCACTAGAGATAACTTTAAGAGTAAAAGCATTAATAAGAAGGTTAGAAGGGATAAGTGAAGAAAATAATAGTGATTGTATAGAAGTAGATAATTTTAAATTAGATTTATATTCTCAAAGTTTATATAAAGAAAACTTTGAAATCGATGTAACACCTAAAGAATTTTTATTAATGAAAATATTCATGCAAAATCCAGGGAAAGCATTTACTAGAGATGAATTATTGAATTTAGTATGGGGAATAGACTTTTTTGGAGATCCAAAGATAGTTGATGTTAATATAAGAAGATTAAGAGCTAAAATAGAAGAAAATTCTTCAAAACCTAAATATATAGAAACTGTATGGGGAACAGGATATAGGTGGAAGAGATAAATATATTTTTATAAAAAATCCTAAAACATTATGATTAGAATAGGATATAGGTGGAAAGGATAAATCTATATATTACAGTATTAATAGTAATTTTATAAGGAAATAGAAAGCTTAGAGTGAATAGTTAAAAATTTATATTTTAAGTTTTTTAGTATATATAGGTGAAAGATAGGAGCATATTTTATGAAGAGTATAAAGACTAGGCTAATGAAAAACTTTTTAGTTCTTTTATTATCAACTATTATTATAGTTTCAGCCATGTTTTTGATTTTTATTTCTAGATATTATTATCAAAATACAGAGGAAATATTATTAAGTCAAATTAATATATCTGTAGATTTTTATAAAAGATATTTATCAAATGTTAGTCTAGAAGAAAATGTTTATGAAGATGTAGATATATTTTGGAAACAAACAGATGCTCAAGTTCAAATTTATAACTTAAAAGGGCAGTTAATAATGGATTCTATAGGTTTAGAGACTAAAGAGTATAATACTCCTGTAGATGTAAAAAGAGCATTAGAAGGAGATACAGCAAAGTGGGTTGGAACGGTGCCTGATTATACTGGCAAAGTAATGGCCATTTCAGCACCACTTAGAAATTCTTCAAATGAAATTGTAGGAGTTATTAGATATATAAGTTCACTTAGAAATGTGGATAATTTTATATTAAATTTCTTTTTAGTATTTTTAGTAATAGGATTAACAGTTTTAGCTATTGGTATAATCTTAAGTTACTTCTTAGCTAATAGTATAGTAAATCCAATTACAGAATTAATAAAAGTTTCTGAACAAATGGCTAAAGGAAATTTAAAAGTAAGAAATAAGATTGTTACTAATGATGAAATTGAAAAGTTAGCTGATAGTCTTAATATAATGGCGGAGGAAATTGAAAATAGGGAAATATTAAAAAATGAATTTATTTCTTCAGTTTCGCATGAACTTAGAACACCATTAACATCAATAAAAGGTTGGGCAATAACTTTAAATAATGATTTTACAGATAGAGAAACCTTAAAGATGGGATTTGACATAATTGAAAAAGAAGCTGATAGATTAAGTAATATGGTAGAGGAGTTATTAGACTTTTCAAAGTTTGTTAGCGGGAAAATAAAATTGAAATATGAAGAAATAAACCTAAAAGAATTTATAGAGTACTTAAGGTTATATATGAATCCTAGGGCAGAAAGAGAACATAAAGAACTTATACTAGAAGGGATTACAGAGGACTTTATAATTGTAGGAGATAAGGACCGATTAAAGCAAGTATTTATAAATATAATAGATAATGCTTTTAAATTCACTCATGAAAATGAAAAGATAATAATAGAGTTTGTATATGCTGATGAAGGAATATATATAAACATAATTGATACTGGATGCGGAATAAGTAAAGAAGAGTTACCTAGAGTAAAAGAGAAGTTTTACAAGGGTAAAAATTCAAAGTCACAAAATGGAATAGGATTATCAATATGTGATGAAATTATAGCTTTACATGAGGGGACTTTGGAGATTTATAGTGAATTAGGTAAGGGAACGAAAGTGGTTATATATTTACCTAAGAAATTAATCAGGAGTGTTGAGAATGATTTAAATTAATCAAAAGAGGTGTTTTATGAAGAAAATTTTTTTAGTCTTCTTTACTATTATTAGCTTTTTTATGATGGGATGTTCTCAAAAAGAATCTTTTGATATATCTAAAATAACTCCACCAGAGTCAGATAATATAAAGATATTAGGGGAATGGGAAGTAGTAAGTAAGTTAAATGATAGTGATAAAAATAATTCAGGTAGCGTAAGTGGTGCTTTTCACTTAGAGAAAGATGATATTGTTAATATAAGTAAGGATGGCGTAGTTGCAAATGGTATTAGTATAGTTAATCCAAAGTTTAAGTTAAAGAGAATGGAGAGAGATGTATTCTTTAAAGAAATAGATAACATATCAATAAAAAATGAAATAAAGGATGCAATAAAAAGCGAATATATAGATGTAAATTCTATATATGATAGTAACAAGACATACTTAAGTATTATTTCAATTAATGATGATGAAGCATATTTATTATTAACTGATAATCTTATTAAGTTAAAGAAAGTTTCTAATGTTGTCACAAAAGAAGATATTAATGAATCAGAAAAATCAGATAGTTTTAATAAAACTAAAAGTGAAAATACTATAAGTCCAGAGTATTATCAAAAGGATGTTGGAATTTTACTTGGACTTAAGGAACCTGCGCATATAGAAGATGACAACTTTGAAGAAGCTTCTTATAAAACTTTATGGATTTCTGTAATTAATAATGAATTACAGCCAATAATGGTTTTAGATAATTCTCTCTTATTACCAAGAATAAATGGATTCTCCAATATAAGTTTAAGTTCAAATTTAGATAATGGTAAATTTGAAAATAAACTTAAGGTTACAAGCAAAAAGAAAGATCCTAATGATAAGACGGAAATAAGTGGAGAGAAAAATACAGAAGGAATATACGAGGAAATAACCTTTGTAGGAAATGACTATATAGGATTAGAATCTTATTCTGGAAATGATGATTTTAGAGGGACTTTTAATGGATATAGTATAATTCCTATTAATACTATGAATACTCATAAGAGTATGGATATAGTGAATTTATTTGGAAAAGAACAGGAGGAAAATTATAATAAAAATGAAAAAAATGCTATTCAAAAGTATGATATTGATGGAAGAGAGTATTATTCTAAAAATAAATACTCTAATATAACCCTTCAAAGAAAAAATGGTAATTGGCATTTAGAAGGAATATTGAATGAAAAAAATTCAATGGATTATCCTAAAAATTTTGATATAAATATAAATCCAGTTCCTATATTAGTGAATTATGATACTTTGGCAGTTCCATGGAGTCAGGTTTTATCTCTTGGAAGAGATGTTAGAGATGTTGTTACAGCACCAAATGGGAAAATAGCTATAACATTAGCTAAAGATAAGTTATCGATATATAAAGTTATCGATGGACGAATTGGAGAAAGATTAGGTGAAATAAATATAAATAATGATGAAAAGATTGTAATGGCTGAGTGGGCTGTAGGAGACTATGTAAAGTATTGGGATGAGACTGTTGAAAATGTATATGGAGCTAAGCAAATAAGCTAATAGAATATAATAATAAATATGGTACAGTAGATAGTTTTGTGTAAAAAAACAAAACTATCTACTGTTTTTTGAGGTTTGATGTCTCTAGAAAATAAAAGGAGCTGAATTATAAAATTCAGCTCTCTTTTTTAATTATTTTTAGAATTATCATTAGGTATTTTATCTTTGAAATAATCTGCTCTAATCATTTTATCAGATAAATCTAATGAGTTTCCTATTATTTCTTTTTCTTTATCTGTAAGTTCACCTTTAATTGTTTTGTCAGTTAAAACAGCATAAGATCTCTTAGTGTTTAATAGATTTCTACCTAAAGCTGTATTTTGATATACATTATTATCTACCCCTAATAGATATAAAAGAGTTGGCATTATATCTATTTGACCACCGTAAACATCGTCTTTTACAGGTGCTTTAATGCTTGGGTTGTAAATAATTAATGGAACTGTATGGTTTCCATTATCTAACCACCAAGATTCAGGATTAGATAATGATTCTATCTTACTGTTGTAGTATTTATGAGGACCAGTATGGTCACCTTCTATTGCAATAACAGTATTATCTAAAAGGCCATCCTTTTTCAATGCTTCTATGAACATTCCTATTTTAGCATCTGTATAATGAATACTTTGGAAATATCCTCCTAAAACATTGTCATCAAGTTCAGGGTTAAGTTTTAATTCACGGTATTCCTTTGGTAAATCAAATGGTCCGTGACTTGTTAAAGTAACTGTAAATGCATAGAATGGTTGTTTTAATTCTTTAATCATTGGTTCAATTTGTCTAAAGTAGCTTCCGTCACTTAATCCAAGACCTATATTTTCATCACGATCAAATGAATAGTAATCTACAAACTTATCAAAACCTATGCCATTTAAACCTTGAGCATAGTTCCAGAAAGAACCTTTATCTGAATGGATAGCAATAGTGCTATAGCCATCTTTTTCTAAGATATTAGGCAGTGAGTTATAAGTTGTAGCTGGGTTTCTAAAGAAAGTACTTCCTTGTCTTAATGGTAACATAGAAGTATTAACCATTAAATCGGAATCAGAGCTTGTACCTTCATTAACTTGGTCAAAGATATTAGGGAAGTAAATTGAATTATTTAATAACTTATTTATGTTTGGAGTTATTTCTTGTCCATCTACTTTTTGATTTATAACAAAATCTTCAAGAGATTCAACTTGTATTACTAATAAGTTCTTTCCTTTAAACATTCCCTTAAATTCATTGTCAGGAAGATTCTCATTTTTGAAATCATAATATTCTTTTATTTTTGCTTCATCTTCATCTGTCATTTTATATGGTTTAGAATTTTTATAAACATTATATATATCAAAAATATGATAACCAATTGGTGAGAAGTATTCTACTGTATTAGTTGGATCATAATTACTAAATAAGTATGAATTTCTAACATTTTCTCTTTTTAATATATTAATGTTAAAAGGAACATAGCCTATATAGCAAATTGATACAAGTAAAACAATTAAAGTACCTTTCCAATTAGACTTACAGTTTTTAAAGCTTTTTCTGAAAATTATAAAAGCTATTATTAAAATAATAAAGTCTACGAAGAATAGTAAGTCATATGGGCTAGCCATTGAAAAAATACTATCTCCAAGATTATCTAAGTTAGCAGTTTGTTTTAATAGCATTAGTGAAGGAACTGTTTGGAATCCTCTAAAATACCAAATATCCATTACTGTAATTAAGGTTATAAATAAATCTACAATTATTAATGAGAAAAATTTACCTTTGTTTTTAAATAAAAAACATATGCTTACAAATATTGCTGCAAATGCTATGTAATAATTAATAAAATAAGAAGCCTGTCTATATCCTAAACCAAAATTAAGTGCGTAAAGATTTTGGTTTAAAGAGAAACCTAAAAAAAGTGCTCCTTTTAAAACTATGGCTATAAGAGTAAATATGTAAAAACATAGTCTTATTAAAGAATTTTTATTAAGAGACTCTTTAAATTTAGAAAGCCTGTTATTTAATTTAACTTTTTCTTGCATTGAAACACCCCTTCTTTTATTATTCAAAGATGTTAATATTATATCATAAAACAATATGTTCATAGTATGAAGGAATTATTACAAAAAAGTTTAAAAAGAACTTTTTAAGAATAACTTTGATTTTCTCAATTTACAAAAATGTGATATCTTTATAATATAGATTATTTTAAGAGGTGAGGTCATGAAAAAAATAGATTGTTTAGGTATGGCTTGTCCAATGCCAGTTATAAATACAAAAAAATATTTTGATTCAATAGAAAAAGGCATTGCAGAAGTATTAGTTGATAATGAAGTAGCAAAAAATAATATCTGTAAGTATGCAGAAGGATGTGGTTATAATTTTGATGCTTCAGAAAAAGAGGGAAATTATATAATTAAAATAGAAAAAAATGGTGAGAATAAAACAGAAAAGAATGAAGATGACTTTGTAATAGTAGTAGGTACTGATAAATTAGGTCAAGGTAATGATGATTTAGGAACTATACTTATGAAAGGATACCTATATACCTTATCAGAAAGTGATATTATACCTAAGGAACTTATATTCTTAAATGGTGGAGTTAAGCTTACTGTAAAAGGATCAGAAGTTTTAGAATCATTACAAAATTTAGAAAAGCGTGGAGTTAAAATATTAAGTTGTGGAACATGCTTGGATTTTTATGGAATAAAGGATGATTTAGCTATAGGAGAAATAAGCAATATGTACACTATAGTTGAATCTATGAATACTTCTAATAAGGTAATAAAGTTATAATACTTTTGAGAGGAGAAAATATTTTTAGAGTATGGAGAATATTTTATGTGAGTATGATGTTGTAGTTGTTGGTGGCGGAATAAGTGGAATGGCAGCAGCTATAAGATCAAAAGAAAATGGCATAGGAAAAATTCTGATTCTTGAAAGAGAAGATGTTTTAGGTGGAGTTTTAAATCACTGCATACATTGTGGCTTTGGAAAAGAAACTTTAGGAGAAGCTGTTACCGGAAGTGAATTTGTAGAGTACCTAGTTGATAAAGTTCATAATCTAGGTATAGATGTTAAATTAAATACTACTGTATTAGAAATAACTAAAGATAAAGAGATAAGTTATGTTAATCCAGATGAAGGTATGAAAAAGATGAAAACTAGAGCAATAGTTCTAGCTACTGGAAGTAGAGAAAAGTTTAAGGGGAATGTAAGTGTTCCTTTAAATAAATTTACAGGAATATATACTTCAGGAACTGCTCATAGATTTATAAATCTTTATGGTTATCTTCCAGGGAAAAAGATAGTTATAATAGGTTCACATGATAGTGATATGATTGTTGCTAGAAGGCTTATTATAGAGGGAGCTAAAGTAGAAGCAATAATTGAAAGCAAGGACTATTTAAATTCTTCTCAATATATTGTGGAAAATATAATTGAGGCCTTTGATATTCCTGTTAAACTTGGATATACAGTAAATGAAGTTTTAGGTACTGAAAGAGTAGAGGGAGTAATTATAAGCAAAGGTGGAGAAGAGGAAAGTTTTATAAAATGTGATTCACTTTTAATATCAGTTCCATGGATACCAGAAAGTGCTTTAGGTAAAAAGATGGGATTAAGAATATCTAATAGTAGCGAAACTATTTTAGTAAATGAAAACTTTGAAACATCAGAAAGTGGAATATTTGCTTGTGGAAATGTTCTGCATGCCTATGAACTATCTGATCTAGCAACAAAAGAAGGATTTAAAGTTGGAGATGCAATTAAAGAGTATCTTGAAAAGTAATTTTTAATAAGACTAAATTTCAGATTAATATTTAAGTGGATTCTGAATTTTAGTCTTATTTTATATTTTAAATAAGTTTGTAATCATAAAAAAATATTTATTTCAGTGAAATTTTTAAAATTTCAAAGATATAGGATTATAGATGATTTTTTAAACTCATTTTTACTAAGTTAGATACTAATATATTTCCCTTTATACTTAAGTGCAATCCATCAGTATAATTTAAAGAATTAAAAGGAAGGTTAGAGTTTAAGTCTATAAATAATAAATTGTTTTTTTCACAGAATAAATTTAATTCTTTGGCATATTCTTCAAGATTAGAATTACATTTTTCATAATCAATAGAAGAATCCCACCTTTTAATAGCTAAGTCATTGTATATTTTAGGTGGGGATAAAATTATTGGTTTTATGTTAAGTGAATTACAATCATCAGTCATTAATCTTATGTTATCAATAATTGAATGGATTGACTTATTCATTAAAATATCATTTGAACCACACATAATTAAACAAATCTTATAATCACTTGATTTTAAGATTTCATATATTCTAGATAAAATACCAGTTGAAGTGTCACCATTAACTCCTTTGTTTATGAATTTGTTTTTTTCATCATTTAAAAGAGAAACCCAAGAATTTTCTTGTCCTACGCCATAACCAAAGGTAATGGAGTCTCCTATACAAATTATATTCATATAATCACCTACATTCTTAGTAAACATTTTTTGCAAATAATAGTTGTCCCTTTATTAGCTGTAACAAAATCATTTCCTATAATAGCTTTATTACAAATTGCACATATAGTATTTGAATCTTCTTTAATTATAGAAGAATTTTTTTGTTCTTTATTAGTATTAGTAGTTTTTCTTTTTTTATTAGGTGGAGGTGAATAAAGAATTTTTTCAACTGTTTCTTCACGTTTATTTATTTCATAATTAAAACTATAAGAACTTTCACCAAAAAGCTCTAATTCAAATCTAGGATTTTCTTTATCATAAAATTCCTCTGTTATTATTTTTGTTATTTGCATATCATTTATTATTAATCCACTCTTTTCAATTCCATCAAAGATACTTTTTGTTATATTACCTGTATCTGGATGTCTCTTAGAACTTTTATAATAAACTTTCAACACGGCTATTAAAGATTCTTCTAAAATAACATTAGGATTTTGAATTCTTGCTTCGTAAGCAATTTGCTCTTCATATAATGCATATCTATCATGATATTTCCCAGAATTGGATGGTAAAATTGCTCTCCCTTGTGAATTTGATAGCTTAAAATTTGATTTAGTAATTGGTGAGCCTTTTACTATAACTTTTGCGTATGAATTCATAGTAAACCTCCAATCATATGATATAATAATATAGATTATATCATAATGTAACATTAGGTGTTTACATTTCTTGAAAGTATTTAACATATAAAGTATAATACTCTATGTTTACATGAAAATTTAAAATTAAGAGGGATAAAAATGGATAAAAAAGTTATATTAGCAATAGAAAGCAGTTGTGATGAAACAGCGGCAGCTGTAGTAGTCAATGGTAGAGAAGTTTTATCAAATATAATATCTTCTCAGATAGATATACATACAAAATTCGGTGGAGTTGTCCCAGAGGTTGCATCAAGAAAGCACATAGAAGCCATAAATGCAGTAGTAGAGGAAGCTTTAGAAGTTGCAGGAGTAACATTTGATGACATAGATGCAATAGCAGTTACATATGGTCCAGGTTTAGTTGGAGCACTTTTAGTAGGACTTCAATATGCTAAAGGATTAGCATATTCTTTAGATAAACCATTAATAGGAGTTAACCATATAGAGGGACATATAAGTGCTAACTTTATAGATCATAAGGACTTAGAACCTCCTTTTGTTTGTTTAGTTGTATCAGGAGGACATACTTTTGTAGTTCACGTTGAAGATTATGGAAAATTTGAAATAATAGGTGAAACAAGAGATGATGCAGCTGGAGAAGCTTTTGACAAGGTAGCAAGAGCAGTTGGATTAGGATATCCAGGAGGACCAAAAATAGATAAATTAGCTAAGGAAGGAAATAGTGATGCTATAAAATTCCCAAAAGCTAATTTCCATGATGATACTTTAGATTTTTCATTTAGTGGAGTTAAATCAGCTGTCTTAAATTATTTAAATAAGATGGAAATGAAGAATGAAGAAATAAATAGAGCTGATGTTGTAGCTAGTTTTCAAAAGGCTGTAGTTGAAGTATTAACTGATAATGCAATAAAAACTTGCAAGATGAGAAAAGCAGATAAAATAGCCATTGCAGGTGGAGTTGCTTCTAATAGTGCTTTAAGAGAAAATCTTCTTAGAGAAGGAGAAAAGAGAGGAATAAAGGTTTTATTCCCATCACCAATACTTTGTACAGATAATGCCGCTATGATAGGAAGTGCTGCATATTTTGAAATATTAAAAGGAAATGTATCTGAAATGAGTCTTAATGCAAAACCTAATTTAAGATTAGGAGAAAGATAGGGGCTGAATTATTAATGAGGTTTATTCCGTACTCAAATGGATTTCATAAAATGAACAAGAATATAGAAATAAAGCCTATAAACGTAATAAGGAACATTTTTATATTTATATTAGCTTTAGTATTTATAGGCTTTGTTTACCAACTGATAGTAAACAAAATTGACAGTAAAAAAATAGAGCCAGATACTAAGTATGTAAGAATTGATAGTAAGAAAAATTATTATAATTTCCAAGGAGAAAGTAAACCAACTATAATCATGAGTTCTGATATAGGTTTAGGACTAAGTGAATGGAATAAGGTTCAAGAGCTTATAGAAAAAGAATATGGTTATAGAACATTTTCTTATGATAGACCAGGTTATGGTTTTTCAGAATCAATAAAAGATGATAGTATTAAAGAACAAGCTCAACATCTTAGAATGATTCTTAAAAAATCAGGGATTGGTGGACCATACATACTTGTTGGAGAAGGCTATGGTGGATTAATAATGTGTAATTTTGCTGAACTTTATCCTGACTTAGTTCAAGGAGTTATTCTTGTAGATCCAATAAGTGAAGAAGCTTTAAGTAAAAATAAAGATTATATGAAACAGTATTCAAGTCAAAAAATTAGTAGATTTATACAAAAGTATGGTTCATATTTTGGGTTAACATCAATAATGAATAAATTTGATATGTTAAAAAATTCAAATGGTTTAGAGGAAAATTTAAATAATGAAAATCTTAAGGTGTATAATACTTTAAGAACTAAAAGTGATTATAATAGTGGATACTATAGTGAGCTTATAAATATTTTAGAGGAAAGTAGTAACTCACAAAAATCTGGGTTATTAAATGGTAAACCTTTGAGCATAATAGTTAATGATAATGCTTTTACTAAAGAGCAAGAGAATTTAAAGAAACTTACTTCAGACAACAAAGTTCAAATAATAAATGCTAAGAATAAGACAAATGTTATACCTTTAGAGAAGCCAGAATTATTTTTAGATAGTATAAGATTTATTCAAGATAATAGTTTGGAAGAGCAGAATTAGTCTAAGAATATAGACATATCCTATGACATAGAAATGACATAAACATGACATATAAATGACACAAAAAATGGTTATTATAAACATGTGGAAAACAAATGTTTAGGAGGGTATGAATAATGAGTGATTTCAATAAAAAGGATGAAAACTTAAATGACTACTTTGGTTTTGATGATAAAGAAAATAAAACTTTAGATTCAGATAAGGACATAAAAGACAAAGAAAATATAGAGTCAAATAATGAT
>RCNI01001706.1_pt1 | contig 11427 bp, 13 predicted proteins | sample 2041151 | NCBI WGS metagenome assembly RCNI01 (sample SAMN09708214, study PRJNA481090) | feces metagenome | isolation source: feces | place: Antarctica: Albino Rookery
GGCGCATCGACTATTTCCTGGTTTCGGCTCGCATCGCGGACAAGATTCGCGCCGCCGAGATCCATAACGACATCTTTGGCAGCGACCACTGCCCGGTCAGTCTGGAGATCGATTTGTAAATAATTTGTGTTACCCGCCGCTTTACCTTTTCTTTTGCGGGCGGTTCTGATACAATGCTTTCTTGTACGGGAAAGTACGATACAACGTTTGGACAGGAGTAGATCTATGTTGCATTATCTGGCTGTTTTCTTCATTTCCATGCTGCCGATCATTGAGTTGCGCGGCGCAATCCCCATGGGCCTGACCTGGGGTCTGCCGGTGGTGCCCACCTACATCATCTGTGTGCTGGGCAATATGCTGCCGGTTCCCTTTATTTATCTGTTCGCCCGCAAGTTCCTGATTTGGGGCTGCGATAAGCCGCTGATCAGCAAGCTCTGCCGCTTCTTCATCGTCAAGGGCGAAAAGGGCGGCCGCAAGCTGGAAGAAAAGGCCGGTAAGGGCCTGACCCTGGCTCTGCTGCTGTTCGTGGGCATTCCCCTGCCCGGCACCGGCGCATGGACCGGCACCCTGGCGGCATCCATCCTGGATATGAAGATGAAGGACGTGCTGATCGCCTGCATGGGCGGCGTGCTGCTGGCCGGCGTGATCATGGGCCTGGCAAGCGCGGGCCTGCTGGGCGCAATGAGCGCCATTTTTGCCGTGGCATGATGGCGTAAAATGATTGCGTAAAATCGAAAAAAAGTGTACAATAAAGGCGCTCTGCGACGATGCAGAGCGCCTTTTGTATTGGATTGAAAACGAAGGAGTGCATCAACATGCCCGAAGGATATACCCATGCCAGCATTGCCAAAAAAGCGGCAGCGGCAGCCGACTGGATTATCAGCTCCCCGGAGGCGTTTTTGGCGGGCGCCAACGGCCCGGATATGCTGTTTTGCTATCAGGCCTGGAAGAAGGGCTCCAAGCGGAAAGTGAACCTTCCTGCTTTGGGCAATCGCATGCATGCAGAGCGCACCGGCGCCTTTTTGCAGGCGCTGAGCCACCATGCCATTACACCGGCCCAGCGGGATTACTTCTTGGGCTTTCTGTGCCACTATGCCACCGATACCGTGGTGCACCCCTATGTGGAAGCCGTTACCCGGTGCTGCGCCGTGTACGGCGGACGCACGGGCCACGGCGCGTTTGAAATCGCGCTGGACAGCCACCTGCACGAAAAAGCAACCGGCCGCGGTGCGGTGCCCCTGAAGGATATGAGCCCCCGGCTGAAAGGCGTAGAGCTGGCCCAGGTGATCGCCCAGCTGCGGCGGGCGCTGCTGGATACGTATGATCTGGATATCCCGGGCAGCTGCCTGGTGGATGCTTTTTACCATGCCTACCGAATTCGCGGCTTGTTTGCGTCCCATACGCCCCTGCGTCTGCGGCAAAAGGTGTTGCGCGTGGTAGAGTGCTTTATAGGCGGTAAGGGCTATATTACCGGGCATTTGACCCCTGCTCCCCTGCGGGGCATCTCCGGGCGGGATGCGAAAAAGGGCATCCGCCTGCCCAACGTGTGGCAGGACCCCTATACCGGCGAGACCCGGGAGGAAAATATCTATCAGCTGCTGGAAAAGGCCGAGATGTACAGCACCCTGCTGGTGCGGGAGGCCACGGCGGCCTATACCGGCTGGGATTTGTTCTGGCCGCTGGTGGGCAGCAAGGACTATACCTGGGGCGCAGAGACCCCTCTGAGCAAGGCACCGGCGGCGCACCCGGCTGCGGTGGCGGCTCCGGCCCAGCCGACCCCCACGGTGTTTGCCGAAGAAGAACCGGCAGAGGCCGCGATGGCATAAGAACACAAAAACGCCGCAGCAGAGCTGCGGCGTTGGATAAAGATCCTTACAAAACAGGAAGATCATTAGAAAATTTGTTTTTGTTCCGGGCAGCTGTGTTTTGGCACAGCTGCCTTTTTGTTTATGGGGATGCACCCAAACCACGCGCCAAAGGCGCTTTACAGGAAGGAAACCGAATGGTTAGATCCATTCCAAGAACAAAGCCAGCGGGAGCGATACGCAAGTGGTAAACAGCGCCAGGGCGAGGAACACGCCAAGGGGCAGTGCCGCAAACAGAAATAAAAATGCCAGAAACGGATGCTTTGCGAAAAAGTGGGCCAAGCACCAAGAGAGCTTTTCTTCCCATACAGTTGTCTTTGCGGTGGTAAACATCAGTCATCCTTCCTTTCTTTCTACCCGTATTGTATCGCCGGCGGCCTAAAAGAGGGGTAAGGAGACGCGGCAGAATATTAATAAACTGTAAAATTTTCGATTCTACGACATTCGTTGGGCAAAAAAGGGCAGCAAAAAATCCAGCTGCGCAAAGCAGCTGGATTTTGAAATCGCAAAAACAGACCTTCCTCCGTAGGAAAGTGCCCTTCTGCGGCATGATGTGTACTGGTGTTTGGCCCGCAATGCCTCAGCCCGCAAAATGCGCAGCGTACAAAGATTTTGCCCTTGCCAGATCGCGCTTGCGGACATAAATGGTGTATTCGTGGCTGTAATCTACGGTGGGGCCCTGCAGGCCCTCGCAGCCGCCGTCATTGGAGTAACGACTCATTTTGATTTGGTGCGGGATTCCCTCTTTACGCAGCAGGATCCGCAGCTGCGCCTGCTTCACCAGGTCAGTCGTGACCAGCAGCGGCGCCGAATTCAACGAAAAAATCATGATAAAATCCCTCCATCTATCTGTTGTTGATTATACGATAGACGGGGGGACTTTATTTCACATTTTCAAAAAGAAATTTTTATATGCCGATCCATCAGCCGTTAAACAGCGGGCCGAAGGCACCCATGGGGCTGACCAGACGGCCGTTTGCCCGCAGGTGCTGGGTGTCGCCCATCACCTGGCAGCGGAACCCGGCGATGTCCGGCTGGCGCTGTTCCGTATTCAGCACGGTGACCGAGGAGGCCGGCAGGAAAAAGCTGTGCCACAACACCGGCGGCGCGATGTTCAGCACATGGCCGCAGGCCACGCCGGCCAGGCCCAAATGACAGAAGAACACCAGTACGGCATCCTTTTTGGCATCCGGATCGACCCGGTAATAGCCCTTTTCCCGGTGGTAGCCGTACTGAGCCAGAATGTCGTCCATGCCGTTGCGCACCTCGGCAAAGCGGTCGGCCACGTTCTGAGGCATGGTCTGCATCACCGCGGCCTGGGTCCACTGGTCCCGGTCAGACAACATCGGGTCCGCCGTCCAGTAGTCCGGGTAAAAGTCCCAGGGGGTGCTCTTGTGCTCCCGGCTGCCATCCGGCGGGACAAAATCGCCGCAGCCAAACTCCCGCAGCCAGGGCAGCGTGGTGGCCTCCATGCCCAGCGCTTTCAGCGTGGGGCGGGCGGTGTCCTGGGCGCGGCCCAGCGGGCTCTGGTAGATGGCTGTGATGGGCCAGTGCTCCTGCTGGATGCGCTTGGCCAGCAGGTCCGCCTCCAGAAAGCCCTCTTCGGTCAGGCTGTCGATTTCGTAGTTGGGTTCCCCGTGTCGAATAAAAATCAGTTGCATGTAAAAACTCCGTTCTGTTGGATTTAGTCGCGTGCCCAGTCGCGAGAGCGGCCTACGGCTTTCGCCCAGCCGGCCCGTGCGCGATAGGACTGTTCTTTGGTCATCCAGGTGTTGAATTCCTTGTCCAACTCCCACTTTGCTTCCAGCTCAGCGGGGTCTTTCCAGAAGCCCACGGCCAGGCCGGCCAGCATGGCAGCGCCCAGGGCGGTGGTTTCGCGCACCATGGGGCGGTTGACCGCTACGCCGGAAATGTCAGACTGGAACTGCATCAGCAGGTTGTTGGCGCTGGCGCCGCCGTCTACCTTTAATACGGGAATGTCCAAGCCGGTGTCGGCCTGCATGGCGCGCAGCACGTCGTCACTCTGGAAGGCGATGCTTTCCAGGGCAGCGCGGATGATGTGGTTGCGGTTGGTGCCGCGGGTCATGCCCAGAATGGCACCGCGGGCGTACATGTCCCAGTGGGGGGCGCCCAGGCCGGTAAAGGCCGGCACGACGTACACGCCGCCGGTGTCCGGCACTTTGCGGGCAAAGTATTCGCTGTCGGCGCTGTCTCGAATCAGGCCCAGCTCGTCCCGCAGCCACTGGATCACGGCACCGCCCAAAAAGACGCTGCCTTCCAGGGCGTACTCCACCTTGCCGCTGGGAGAAGCGGCGATGGTGGTCAGCAGACCGTTTTCGCTGTCCACGATGCGGCTGCCGGTGTTCATCAGCAGGAAGCAGCCGGTGCCGTAAGTGTTCTTGGCGCTGCCCGGCTCAAAGCAGCACTGGCCGAACAAAGCGGCCTGCTGGTCACCGGCGGCACCGGAAATGGGCACCTCCACGCCGGACAGGTTGCAGGTGCCGTACACTTCGCTGGAGCTCTTGACCTCCGGCAGCATGCTCATGGGAATATTGAGCGCCTTGCACAGGTCTGCGTCCCATTCCAGGGTGTGGATGTTGTACAGCATGGTGCGGCTGGCGTTGGTGCGGTCGGTGACGTGCACCTTGCCGCCGGTGAGCTTGTAAATCAGCCAGGTGTCCACTGTGCCGAATGCCAGCTCGCCCCGCTCGGCGCGCTCCTGGGCACCGGGCACATGGTCCAAAATCCAGCGGATCTTGGTGCCGGAGAAGTAGGCGTCCGGGCGCAGGCCGGTCTTGAGCCGGATGGCCTCAGTGCCTACCGTGCGGGCCAGCTCCTCTGCGATCGGGGCCGACCGGCGGCACTGCCAGACCACGGCGTTGTAGATGGGGCGGCCGGTGGCACGGTCCCAGATGATTGTGGTTTCGCGCTGGTTGGTGATGCCAATGGCGGCCAGCTGGGACGGCTCCACGCCGGTGCGGGCCAAAACTTCGGTCATCACGCCGTACTGGGAGGACCAGATCTCCATCGGGTCATGCTCCACCCAACCAGGCTGGGGATAGTGTTGGGTGAATTCCTGCTGGGAGACGCCCACCATGTGCTGCTCGCGATCGAACAGGATCGCACGGCTGGACGTAGTGCCCTGGTCCAGGGCCAGGACGTAGCGCTTGTTGTCTTCCATATCGAAAAACCTCCATCAAGATTGTAATTTTGCATAGGGGGTGCTGCGGCGGCCCACCGCAGCACCAATGAGTACCACTATTATAGAACAAAGAAGCCCGGCACAACAGCCGGGCAAATCACTAAAAATCGATATTTTTTTTCGTCAGTTTTCCTTGTCAGAAGGGAAATCGTTGTAAAGAGTGAGATATTCTTCCTCTTTGGATTTCTCTTGATACAGCAGGACCAGCCCCAAAACCGCACTGGCCAGCGCAGCAATAGCAACCAGGATTTCCAGTAGTTTTTTCATGAACAGAATGCCCTCCTTTATTTACAAGAACTCATTTATAAATAGTATATCATAAATGGGTGAGCGGGGTAAAGAAAAAACACTATGTTAAAAATAGATCAAAAAAGAGGATAGAATCTGCCCAATATGACCAAAAGGCAGAAAGACGTCGAAATTGATAAAAAAATAGCATATAGAAAGGTGCCGTATTTGTGCTTTTTGCGTAGAAAATGCGTTGACTTACGTCATAAAAATCCGTAGAATAGATATGTTAAACGGAAGTTCCCTGGGGTAAGTGCGCCCTTTTGCGTCTTTCCTGGGGGACAGATAAGCAAGAATGGGGGATTGTGTCATCCATGTTCAAAAAACTGAAGCGTTCCGCGCTGGGCGCCAAAGTGCCGCATGACAAGCCGACTGCCGGCATGCAGTCCGTGCAGCTGCCGCTGCCGGAAAAAGTGCGCATTTTGATGAGCCAGCACATCGGTGCACCGGCCAAGCCGGTGGTGAAAAAGGGCGATGCCGTGTGCGTTGGCACCCTGGTTGGCGAAGCTGGCGGCTTTGTGTCTGCCAACATCCACTCCAGCGTGTCCGGTACGGTCGTCGCTGTGGAGCCTTGGAAGCTGGCTAACGGCCGCACCTGCGACTCCATCGTGATCGAAACTGACGGCAAGCAGACGGTGGACCCGGCTGTCAAGCCGCCGGTGGTGACCGACAAGGAAAGCTTTTTGAAAGCTGTGCGCGACTGCGGCCTGGTTGGCCTGGGCGGCGCCGGCTTCCCTGCTGATGTCAAGCTGCAGCCGAAGGCACCCGTTGATACCCTGCTGATCAACGCATCTGAGTGCGAAATCCTGCTGACCAGCGACAACCGCGAGATGCTGGACAACAGCGACTCCGTGCTGGCTGGTATTTCTGCTGTGCTGAAGTACACCGGCATTCCCAAGTGTGTCATTGGTATTGAGAACAACAAGCCTGAGGCGATTGACCTGCTGACTCGCCTGACCAAGGATATGCCTGAGATCACCGTGCATCCGCTGGCTGCTGTTTACGGCACCGGCGCTGAGCTGATCCTGATCGAGAAGTGCCTGGGCCGTGAAGTGCCCCACGGCGGCCTGCCCTGCGATGCCGGCGCTGTGGTCATGAACGTCACCAGCGTGTCTGTGCTGGGCAAGTACCTGGCTACCGGTATGCCTCTGGTGTCCCGCCGTATCACGGTGGACGGCGACGCTTGCGCCAACCCCTGCAATGTGGATGTCCCTGTGGGCACCGCCATTGAGGACGTGCTGAACTTTGCTGGTGTCAAGGAAGGCACCAAGCTGGGTAAGGTGATTGGCGGCGGCGGCATGATGGGCCCTGCTCTGGCAGACCTGACTGCTCCTACTACCAAGACCGCCGGCGGCTTCCTGATGCTGAGCGAAGAGAGCGCTAAGCCCGCTCCCGTCAGCCCCTGCATCAAGTGCGGCCGCTGCGTCGAGTACTGCCCGCTGGGCCTGCAGCCCGTGTCCGTGGCAGGCGCTTTTGCCCGCAAGGACGTGGCCGAGCTGGCTCGCCTGCATGTGGATTACTGCTTTACCTGCGGCAGCTGCTCTTTCGTCTGCCCGGCAAAGCGCCCGGTCACCCAGATGATGACCATGGCAAAAGACTTTTATCTGACTGAAACCAAAGGAGGCAAGAAATAATGGATTCTAAGCTGATCGTTTCCGCCTCCCCGCATTTCCGTGCGCCGGAGACCACCCAGAGCTTGATGCTGAATGTGATCCTGGCCCTGCTGCCCGCTGTGGTGGCATCTGCTGTGCTGTTCGGTTGGCAGACCCTGGTGGTCATCGCTGTAGCGGTGATCGCTTCTGTCGGCTTCGAGTGGCTGTACTGCAAGGCTCTGAAGAAGGAGATCCTGGTGGGCGATCTGTCCGCTGTGGTCACCGGCCTGATTCTGGCTCTGAACATGCCCGCACCCGGCGACAACCTGCCCATCAGCCTGATGATGGCTGTGGTTGGCTCTCTGATCGCTATCGTGGTGGTCAAGCAGCTGTTCGGCGGCCTGGGCAAGAACTTTGCAAACCCCGCACTGGTTGGCCGTATTGCTCTGTTCTCCGGCTACACCGGTTACATGACCAAGTGGGTTTTCCCGGACGCTGCTGTGGACCAGCTGGCTTCCGCTACTCCCCTGCAGGTCGCTGACCCCGGCAAGCTGTCCATCGTGGACCTGCTGATGGGCGTGCACGGCGGCACCATGGGCGAAGTTTGCATCATCGCAATCCTGCTGGGCTTCATCTGGCTGGTTGCTACCCACACCATCAGCCCTGTGATCCCCGTGACCTACATCGGCACCGTGTTTGTGCTGGACCTGATCGCTGGCATGGGCGTGCATGGCGCACTGATCAACATCCTGTCCGGCGGCCTGTTCTTCGGCGCTGTCTTTATGGCTACCGACTACGTCACCAGCCCGCTGAGCCTGAAGGGCAAGCTGGTGTTCGGCCTGGGCCTGGGTCTGCTGACCTTCGCCATCCGTACTTGGGCAAACATGGCAGAGGGCGTTTCTTTCGCGATCCTGCTGATGAACCTGCTGGTGCCTTACATCAATGATCTGACGGTTCAGACGCCGTACGGCTATGTGAAGCCTGTAAAGACCAAGAAGGAGGGCGGCGACAAATGAAAATGAACAAGGAAACTTGGGACGAGCTGATTAAGCCGGTTGTCGTCCTGACGGTGATCTGCCTGATCACCAGTGCTGTGCTGGCAGGCGCAAACAGCCTGACCAAGCCCGTTATCGCAGCCAACGAAGAGGCTGCTGCAAACGCAGCTTATACCGAAGTTCTGCCCGAGGCAGAAGGCCAGTTTGAAGACCTGACGGATCAGACCACCGTGGCCGACATCATTGCCGTTAAGAAGGCAAAGAACGGCGCTGGCTGGTGTGTCCAGGCAGGTGCTAAGGGCTTTGGCGGCCCCGTCCCCGTGATCCTGGCAATGGACAACGAGGGCGTGATCCTGAATGCAAAGTTTATGCCCAATGCTGAGTCTGCTGGCTTCGGCCTGAAGCTGTGCGACGGCAGCGCTGACGGCTTTGCTTTCGCGGATTCTCTGGTGGGCAAGTCCGGCTCCGTCACCCTGAAGCAGGATGGCGTGGACGGTGTTGCCGGCGCTACCATTTCCAGCACTGCTGCTGTGAAGGGCGTCAACGCTGCTCTGAACGCATTCGCTGAGGTTGCCCTGGGCGCCGCTCCGGTGGAAGAAGAGAAGTTTGACGCAGATGCGTTCATCAACGAGGCTCTGCCCGAGGCAGAAGGCCAGTTTGAGGACGTGAACGAGCAGGTTAAGGCCGCTGCCAACGGCACCGGCTATGCCATCACCGCAGCTGGCAAGGGCTTTGCCGGCGACGATGTGCCCGCTCTGGTCGTTCTGGACAAGGACGGCGTGATCCGCAAGGTCGCTTTCCTGGAGAACAGCGAGACCGCAGGCCTGGGCGCTTCCCTGTACGACGGCAGCGAGAACGGCAAGGCTTTTGCTGCTGCCCTGGAGGGCAAGTCCGGCACCATCACTCTGAACGAGGATGGCGTGGACGCTCTGACCGGCGCAACGATGTCCAGCCAGGCTGCTGTGGACGCTGTCAACAGCGCACTGGAGCTCTTCGCCGAGCTGAACGCAAAGGAGGCTGCATAAACCATGGCTGAAAAAACGCAAAAGAATAAAATGAGCATCGTGACGAATGGTCTGCTCAAAGAGAACCCGACCCTGCGCCTGGTGCTGGGCACCTGCCCCACGCTGGCCGTCACGACTGCTGTTTCCAACGCACTGGGCATGGGCGTAGCCGCTGCTCTGGTTCTGATCTGCTCCAACATGGCAATTTCTGCCCTGCGTAAGGCTATTCCGAACAAAGTGCACCTGCCCTGCTACATCGTCATCATCGCTGGCTTCGTCAGCGTGGTGCAGATGCTGGTTAAGGCTTACGCACAGGACCTGGACGCCGCTCTGGGCGTTTACCTGCCCCTGATCGTCGTTAACTGCATCATTCTGGGCCGCGCCGAGATGTTTGCTTGCAAGAACACCGTTCTGGACTCCGCTCTGGACGGTCTGGGCATGGGCCTGGGCTTCACCCTGGCACTGACCGGCATGGCTACCATCCGTGAGATCCTGGGCGCCGGCACCTGGCTGGGCTTCACCGTGATCCCCGAGAGCATCCCCCGCTTCACCCTGATGACCAGCGCACCCGGTGGTTTTATGACCTTCGGCCTGCTGATGGCTCTGGTGATCTGGATTGAAAATCGCACCAACAACAAGATCGATCGCAAGATCGGCTGCGCTGTGGAAAACGAGAAAGGGGAGTAACACATGAATCTGGGTATTAAACTCGCCTCGATCGTTTTCAGCATGATCCTGGTCAACAACTACGTCCTGGTTAAGTTCCTGGGCATCTGCCCCTTCCTGGGCGTTTCCAAAAAGCTGAACTCCGCTGTGGGTATGTCTGTGGCTGTCGTGTTCGTTATGAGCATCGCTACCGCAGTTACCTTCCCCATTCAGATCTTTGTGCTGAATAAGTACGATCTGGGATACCTGCAGACCATCGTCTTCATCCTGATCATCGCTGTGCTGGTTCAGCTCATCGAGATCGCTATGAAGAAGTATATGCCTCCTCTGTACAAGAGCCTGGGCGTTTACCTGCCCCTGATCACCACCAACTGCGCTGTGCTGGGTGTCACCGTTCTGAACGTGGACAACTACGCTGCTGACGTGGCTGAGTTCGGCTTTGGCGTTGCCTTTGCTGAGGCTATGGCTTGCGCTATCGGCGCCGGCCTGGGCTTCATGCTGGCTATGGTGCTGTTCAGCGGCGTGCGTAAGTGCGTTGAGCTGGCAGAGCCCCCCAAGTGCTTTGAAGGCCTGCCCATCACTCTGGTGGCAGCTGCTATCACTAGCATGAGCTTTATGGGCTTCGGCGGTCTGGTCGAAAACCTGTTTGGCGTATAAGGAGGGTTTGAGAAAAATGAATGGTATCGTTTTGGCAATTGTTCTCGTAACCCTGATCGGCGTGCTGGGCGCTGCAATCCTGGTTGCAGCATCTAAGTTCATGGCCGTGTACGAAGATCCCCGTATCGAGAAGGTCACCGAAGTGCTGGCCGGCGCAAACTGCGGCGGCTGCGGCTACGCTGGCTGTGCTGACTACGCAAAGGCTATCGTCGAAGAGGGCGTGGCCTGCGACAAGTGCGCACCCGGTGGTGCAGACTGCGTCAAGGCTGTCAGCGCTATCATGGGCGTTGAGGGCGGCAGCGTGCTGCCCAAGCGCGCATACGTTGGCTGCCAGGGCACCAGCGAGAACTGCAAGACCAAGTTCGACTACACCGGTGTTTCTACCTGTGCTGCTGCAAGCAAGCTGTACGGCGGCCCCAAGGCCTGCGAGTACGCTTGCCTGGGCCTGGGCGACTGCACCCGCGCATGTAAGTTCGGCGCAATCGAGATCAAGGACGGCGTGGCTGTCATCGATCCCGACAAGTGCACCGGCTGCGGCGCCTGCAAGGACGCTTGCCCCAAGAGCGTGATCTTCCTGTCCACCATGCTGAACCAGCCCATGGTTATGTGCTCTAACCACGAGAAGGGCCCCGTGGCAATGAAGGAATGCAACACCGCCTGCATCGCTTGCGGCCTGTGCGAGCGCTTCTGCCCCGAGGAGGCCATCAAGGTCACCGACTTCGTGGCTCGTATCGACTACGACAAGTGCACCGGCTGCGGCATCTGCGTGGCAAAGTGCCCCAAGAAGATCATCGACTTCCCCATGACCAACGAGCGCTAAAGCGCCCCGCGGCATAAAAAGATGCAACAAAAGCGCCTCTGCTATACGCGGGGGCGCTTTTTGTATGCCCTTTTCGGGAAAAGCGGGATTCTTTTTGTAAAAGGGCTTGCAATTTTGTGCACAGAGTGATATAATGCAAATGTTCCCCGTGGAGGATTAGCTCAGCTGGTTAGAGCATTTGCATCACACGCAAGGGGTCTGGGGTTCGAATCCCTAATTCTCCACCACACAAGAAGCTGTATCGAAATGATACAGCTTCTTTTTTTGTTTTCGCATAGCAGAAAAAGCGGGATTCGAACCCGAAAGGGTAAGCAGCGTGAAGAAAACGCCCCAGTGGG
>RCNI01001707.1_pt1 | contig 11426 bp, 10 predicted proteins | sample 2041151 | NCBI WGS metagenome assembly RCNI01 (sample SAMN09708214, study PRJNA481090) | feces metagenome | isolation source: feces | place: Antarctica: Albino Rookery
CCTAGCATAAAAGGTCGAAATCGGTCAATTGCAGAACCATGCTATTTTTTTGATATACTTGGCAGGAAAACAGAATCCTTGTTTTTGTGTGTAAAAGAGCATCCCCTAGGTGCAAAATTTGCACTTGGGGGATGAACTTTTTTCTTCTTAAACTAAAACCTTGTCAGCTATAACGCCATCTATTCTGCCCAACTTGCTAAGCGAGGGTCGTATTGCACCTTCGGCTCCTCTCTCAACATTCAGTTGCATTGTTAAATTCAACAGCAACTTCATTGCTTCTTTAATAGTCGTACTTCTCGATATTTGTGGCTGAAGTATATGTAATTTTCCATGTACAATTAAATCTATTTTATTAACTTCTACATTTATTTTTGACGTTTTTACTTATACATTTGCATCATTATTGGTTAATATAATCTATAGTCTAAGGTTGTATTTTGTCGATTAAGAACTTATAATTATTATTAAATAGCGTTAAATGGAATTTTACATATGGTTATAAGTTCCGTAGTATGGATAATATTATTTATTTTCTACATATTAAAAGGAGAAGATAAACATGTCTTTAAGTAGATTAATCATAAAAAATTTCAAATCAATCAAATCATGCGATATATCATTATCTTCTTTAAATCTTTTAATCGGTGAAAATGGGACTGGTAAAACCAATATTCTTGAAGCAATTAACTACTTTTACAGCAACCTTACTAGTGACCAGATTAGCAATTCTGTTTTTGATGAGAACAACCGCTTTAGTAATGAACTGAGGATATGTCTTGCCTTTGATTTTTCAGAATTTGTAAAGATTGCTAAAACTCATGTTGCAGATCACATATTTGATACAACTGAACAAAAAGGAGAAGGTACACAATACTCTAATTATTTCAAGGCAATTTTACATCTAGCATCTCGGATGCCACAAAATGAGCTTTTCTTGGAACTGACTCAAATTAAAGGCTGCGCAATAAAATGGAACCTACCTTATAGTGATCGAGCGATGGTAAAAAGCTTATTTCCCATCTTCCATGTTGATACACGTAGTTTAGATGTTGTTGAATGGGATTATCTATGGAATATCCTAGGAGAACTTGCGAAAGTATCCAATGAAGAAAGGAAATCAATCGAAGACAGCATAAACCATTTTTTGCTAAATAATCGAAAGGAAATTTCAGAAAAACTTTTGGGCATCTCCGACATTTTCAAAAATGCTGACGTTGCGGTACAACACTCTTGCTCAAGAGAATTTGCTGAAAACCTTATAAAAGTTTACTTTTCTGGGGATTTAATCTATCAAAAAGGTAAGCATCTGGACTATTACTCTACTGGAACCAATTCCGTTAAATATCTTGAACTTTTATTGAGAACTGTAGATTCAATAGCAAAAACTAAAATAAAAGAGCCTATTATACTCTTAGATGAACCAGAAATCAGTTTGCATACAAACTACCTTGACGAATTAACAGATGCTCTTTTAGACGTGAATTCTAGACTTAGTATAATTGTTTCGACGCATTCTCCTAGATTAACTAAAAATATAATCACTGACTCAAGTACCGCACTTTTGTATAATGTAAAGCTATTAAATGGTTATACCATTGTAAAACGGATGAATCGATTTTCACAATATAGCCCCTCTTCAAAGTATAGAGTTACTGATGATCACATCAATTCATATTTTTCTCGTGGAATTCTATTTGTAGAAGGTGAATCGGAATTGGAGTTATTCTCCAATCCTTATCTGAAAATTTTATTTCCTGAGCTAAAAAAGATTGATGTCTTCGCAGCAATGAGTCAAATTCCAGTTCTAAAAATTATGAATCCCAGTTTGGTGGATACTAATATTCCATATATCTGCCTTATAGATATGGATAAGGCGATTGATTTTTCACAGAAAAGTAAGCACTTCTCTCTAAAGAAAGAATACTTTCCATCAAACAGTAGTGAAAACTTTCGTTTTAGGAATAAGCATGACACCGAACAATATCTATTGCATCAGCGAAAACGAATTAATTCGATGCAAGAAAAACTACACGTCCATTATTATGCACCATTTCTTAGCTGCAAAGATCCCGCATTTGAAAGCTTTATAAGCGCAATACAGCAATATCTACTCTCATACAATGTTTTTGCTTTTAAGACAACTGTAGAAGGTGCTCTTATTACTGAGAAATCAAAAGACTTTGCGGAGAATTTTCTCAAAGAACGTACTCGTAACCCTGACGATTACACTAAGTTTAGCGAGTTTCTGTCTTCGTTAAATAGGCCAAATAGCTTAAATGCGCTACGTATTGCATTCAATGGAAAGAGCGATTTATTAAAAACATGGTCAAGCATATTAAAAATATATGTACCTGGTGAATCACCGTCTTTAACTAATGAAAATCGTTTAACATTAGACAATGTCATAATTGGTAAAAAAACATCCGGTTGGATTTCTGACTATATTGACGATTTTTTTAAAATGGTTACATCTTCAGGAGATAAGGAATTTACAAAAAAGATTTTTCAGAAATATATTAGTGATCCCGAAAACAAAAAATCAGTTATAGAAAAGTTTGAGCTCTATTTTCCTGAATTATACTCGCTTATCAGCAAATTATGTGATATGATTTAAAAGTAAACAGCAGAGCAACTACAAGTAGCAATGCTTGAGCAATCAAGGCCTTGATGTCAGTTTAGCAAGCTGAAGCCCAAGGAAATTTGGTCACTATATGGCTTTATCCGCCATGCCGTGTGCAAGTCTATTAATCCATGTGCACCAGTAGCACGCGCTTCGCGATTCATTAAGAAAGTACTTGTAGTTGCTCTCTGTTTCATTTTGATAGGAGACGCATATGTTTACCGCAGACTCTTTTTGTAAAACTATTTTAGGCACATCCTATTCTACTGGGTTAAAAAGCCTTCATAAAGGAGACTACAAAACTTTTGAAATACCTAAGAAAAATGGTTATAGGGAAATTCAATATGTAGAAAAAACATCTCCTTTATGGAATCTTCAAAACAAACTCCTAAAAAATTTTCTTTGCAAACAGGATCTCCCCATTTGTGTTAAAGGGTTCAGGAAGGGAGAAAGCTATAAAAACTTTTTAGAGGAACATATCGGATCAACATTCTTTATGCGAATCGATATATCCAACTTTTTTCCATCGATTGATGAAGCTCTGATAAAAAATGAATTAGGACTAATACTTCCTTGTAATACGTCTGAAGATAAAGAGAACATTTTAGACATCATATGTAACATAACAACTTTAAATGGAGTTCTACCACAGGGCGCTTGCACATCTCCAGCCATCTCTAACTTAGTTATGGCCAGATTGGATCAACGAATCACGAAATATTGTCAAATATTCGGAATAAGAGTAACTCGTTATGCTGACGATATTTTGTTTTCTAGTACTGATTTTGACTTTTCACAAAAGAAGTGGTTTCTCAAAAAGATCAAATATATTCTATCCTCAAACAAATTTAAGTTAAATTATTCTAAGCTTAAGTTTGGCAAAGAAACCCTCACATTAAATGGATTTATTATTTCCAAACACGAAGTAAGACTTTCTCGAAATCGCCTTAGTGACATTCGACATGTCATTGCGTTCGCTCGCGAGAATCATGATTTATTTAGCACCGATAAAACTATATTCCTTCAAAGGGCAAATCGCTTAAATTTAAAATATAGGAAATTAGAGGAATATCCTTTTAAATCACTATTTCAATTCACTCAATTTATGTGTGGTTACAGAGCCTTCCTGATTTCCTTCTTAGATAGCAATTATAAAAATACATATTTTCAAAAAGATTTACTTCATTTGATACGAAAGCTTGAAGCTCAAATTTCCTTTTATTCATAAATTTCTTATGATCTGTAAGAAAAGCCCTAAAAATTTATTCTTAAGGGCTTTTAGTCACAGATCGCTTGCAAATATCCAGGGGATACAATCTAGTCACTGTTGCTTTGAACCATTTACTGACAGGCTGCCGGTATCCAGTCGCCGGCCCCAGATATTTTAAATTTAATGGCGTTTGGCTGAATGATCTGCGGAATAAGTCAGAGACATAAATATAAATAAGTTCAGGAGGATGATACAAGTTGTATCATCCTCCTGATTTATGACTGGTCTATAATGCATTTGATAAAAACGTGTTTAAATTATCAAAGATAGTAAAAATAAATATTGACGTTTTCAATTCAGATTCCTTATTTTGAGGGTATATTGAGCATAAACTGACTCTATAGATAGAAACTTCATTAACCATGGTACACGCCAAAATTTCCTTTGAAACCATAGTTTCTCAGCTTAATCTTCTTAATTCTCAATGCTTCAGAATTAGATGCTTCAAACTCGGTAAAATACCAGGTTGCTTGTGGAGAAATACGCTTTATGATTTCCTTAATATAGACACTGTCAGGTCTTCCGTAACTGAATCCATAAGAATATACACAATCTATCGTCTCATCTAAGGACTTAAAAAATTGGCTATATTTTCGCATGGGTTTTTCTGTATCTTTTCTTAAGGACATTATAAAATCGTCAAGATCTGAAGATGAGATTAAAGGTTCATTCTCTGATATTTCTCCGTATTGCGTATATAACACATCATCCTTATCATGTCCGAAAATCAACTTTTGACCAACACGGTTATGTATATGTGTAACTTTTTTTACACCATAAATGACCTGCAAGGTTTTCGTGTAGTTAAACGTCAAAAAATAAGTATCTGTCTGGGTAAGTAATGGAATTAGTGTTTCTTTCCGAGCAAATTGACGCTGTTCAATCTGAAGTTCAATATCCTTGATCCATAAGCGAAAAAAATCCTGCCATATCGATGCACAAGCAATAAAATATCGTGAGAGGGCACTCATATACAATAAGTAATGCTTCATCAATTCTCTGTCTTCTTCATCAGTTTCGTTATCTTTATGGTTGGCAAACGGAAATTTGCGATTGAAATTTATATATGCCAACGCCTCTTCAAATTTAGACCAGTCTTCTCCTGAAGCCCTATCCATTGCATTTAGCAAAATTTCCGCCGCAAATTCTCGCTCATCTATGTCAAAAATATCTTCCAGATATATAACTTCATCCCGAAGTGTCAAGGCCTGAGGATATTTTTCTATAAGGAATGATCGAAAATTACTATACTGCGAAGGAATGCCATGCGAAATGTCAAAACCATTTCCTATTATAAATAAATTTCCCATATTCACACTATACACTTTTTCAAAGTCTAAATACCAATAATTGCTTAAAGTGCGCTGACCGTTTCTAGATAGTCAAACCGATACTGCCTTTCCACATATCTTCCAATGCCATCCAGTCCAGGAAACAGCGTTTTTTCATTAATTCCAATCATATCCAGTTCATGTAAAAGGGGTTGCTTTCGGTGGGCATGAATATCAAATCGGAACAGAAGTTCTTCCTGTAGGGCTGATGCATGCATTCTCATACCATTATCTTTTTCCGGAAGATCCATCCAATATTTATCTTCGGGAAGCATTTTATCCAGCGGTTCCGAATTTGTACCCCAAACCAGGAAAAAACTTTGCTGCGCACTCATGCGAGAATCTACATAATACGGAGTATACAATACAGGATGCTCAACTTGGGACTTGCCGTTTATCAAATCCGTAATGATTTCACCGGCAGTTGCATCTTTCATGGAAGCATAATCCTCGTTAACAAACCGATTGTAATTAGAACTATGAAGTAGCCACACAGTGCCGTCCGTGTTTATTGTGTCCCTGCATGCAAAATACAGAGCTACCAAGGGATTGGTGCTCCAATCCAAGAAACGAGTTGGCACGCCGTAATGTTGTGCATACTCGGCCCAATGCAATACATCTGTTGTGGGGAGCTTGATATATGCACTTGCTTCCTGAATAAATTTGCCTAATAGCTCTTTTTCACTGGCCCATGCTAAGTATTTATTGTTTTCTACCGGTCTTTGCGTGCTGGTTTCAATTGTTTTTCTAAAAACACCAGGGCGTAATTCATATGAGCTGTCGCAATGTCCACGAAATAAAAAATTTTTTTCGACTGGAGATGGGAAAAAACCTCCGCCCGGATAATAGGTTTTTAACTGTTCAATGGCTGCTATGTAGTCACTGACCGAAGAAATGTACCGCTGTTTCATGAAATCACCTATACCCCCATGTTTTCTCCATTGTGCTCTTCATATCTTCTTTGGTACTGAGAATTTATTCTATAGCGAAGGTATTCTCTCAAAGCTTTATCTTCACAATAGATGTAGCACCCCTTCTGGCCTCTTGTCAGTAATGTCTTGTATGTATTACGAATAATCTTATCCGCTAAAGCAGGATTAGGATGTGTCTTCAAACCTTTAAGGCTCTGGTCTCCATGCGCTCGTTTGGAAGCATCTGTAACAATCTGACCATCCACGCATCTGAGATCCTGACCGATAATAACACCCACATAGTCAAACTCAAGGCCCTGAGATGTATGGATACACCCAACCTGATCGAATGAGTCTGCATCAATAGCCCAAGTCTGAGTCGTTGCAAAGTTCCACCTGGCTCTAAAATTATTCTCTAGTTCTATATCATAAACAGATAGATCATTAGAGTTTCTGGAACGCCACTCATAGCAGTAGCCGGCTACCATTCTCGCCTTGTTATTAATTCTGTTTTTATCTCTCAGTGCTTCACGCATCTCATTGGGATCATCAAATATCTTAAGGTCATAGTCCCCGTCAAAACCATCATAGTTGGCAGTATCACGGATTTTGAGCAAATCGTCCAGGAAAGCCAAATATCCATCGCTGCCGTTACAACGGAACTGAGAAGTAAGCACCGTTGATTCATCGCAAAATACTTTGCTGCCACATACCTGTGCCCATTTCTTTATTTCATCCACGGAACCGATATCTTTAGTCGTAACAATCTGATCTTCATCGATGAAGAATACGCTTACACGGGATGCATTAATAATTTCCTTGATCTGATTTTCACCAAGATTCTGGAACATACCTGATTTAGCATTCAGCCGATGTGCTTCATCTGCAATCAGGCAATCAAACGTGTTGGCCGCACAATCATAGTAACTACCGGAACCCTTAAATAGGTTTTTGACATAGCCTAACTTATACTTTTCTCTTTTGAGTTCTTCAAAATATACATTGCGAGGAGCTGCATTTTTGGTAACATACTGAGCATTCAGCCCCCGGCGTGCAACCAATTCTACAAGCAGCTGAATTGCTACAACGCTCTTTCCTGTACCCGGCCCGCCTTGTACGATAACCGTGTATTTTTCGTTTCTCTTTAAACTTCTCTCCACAAGTTTCAGAATCGTTTCATAGACAACCTTCTGCTCATCTATCATAACAAATTCTTCATTGCCTCTCAGCATACTTGCCAAGGAGTCCTGCAGTGCTTTAGAAGGGCGAATTTTACCGTTATCAATGGTATACAGCAAATTACGTCTGGGGGCTTTCGTGACATATTTGCTAATAAATTTTCGAAGTTTATCCTGCTCATTCTTGATGTACATTGGTGCAACTTCCAATACATCAGCATAAAGCGGGTTATCCAGCTCCTCAATCTTTGACTTTTTATAATTATGTAAATACGCACAGGGCCACATGCCAATGTGTTCATCCTGCACGGTAGCATTGAAGTTCTCAATTGTCTTAGCATAGGAATATGCCTGATACGAAGGGTGTGCAACTGCACGAACCATGCCACCGGTATATGCTGTAACAATACCATGTCTGCTTGTTCTGCCAGCTTCCTCCCATTGCTTTAGCTCGATGACCACTACATTTTCTTGATTATTGGCATCTTCGCCTCCAATCAAAAAATCCACTCTCTTAGCTGTTTGAGGAATCTGATATTCTACCGCAATCTGGATATCATCACTGAATGCAGGAGTATCCAGCACTGTTTGCATTTCTGCAAGAGAATGATCCCAAGATGCACACTCACTGTCATTATTATGTTGCAAACCATGTAGGCGAAAAGCATGCTCGATGGTGTGTGAGATATATCCTGTTGCCATATCCCAGTCAAACTGCTTTTTAGTACCGCTATAGATTAACACTTTCCATCATTCCTTTGCTAACTCAGTATACTTATCACTACGACCGTAAGCTTTTTCTACCGGGTATTTTTGTGCGTTTCTTTTTACTTTCTTTTGAACAATCTCATCCATATCTAAGTTGCAAGCATCAGCCATTAAAATGCAATAATGAAGTACATCAGCCAATTCTTCCTCTATTTTTCCATGCTTCTTCTTGCACTCTAAATCTGTACCACTCCACTGAAATACCTCTAACAGTTCAGCTGCCTCCAATGAGAGTGAAATTGCAAGATCCTTAGGGTTATGAAACTGCTTCCAGTTCCTATCATCCCGAAATTTTAAAACCATATCAATTGTTTCTTGTGTCATAAATTCCACCACCTATCTGTATATTTCTTATATAATACTACAGTATAAGAATAGATGCAAACTAGAATTATATTTATAAAAAGCATTATTTAGAGTAGCAAACTATTACTCTGCTATATATGTGCAGCAAATTTCTCACATCAGCTAAATACAATGGACTTGAAAAAACAATTATAATTTCGTATAATAATATTAAATATATCTAGGCAATATCATTCACAAGGATTAAATTCTATGAAACAAAAAGCTATTGCCCAAAAGAAAGAACTTCCTTTACAAACTTTAAATACACTTCGTACAATCTTTAATGAAAAAGGTTGGCCCTTCACAGGCGCGTTTGGTGAAGATTATTTTAACAACTTCTGCCTAACTCTTGAAAACTTTTCAGAAGATCAACAAAATGTTATTATAGCACTAACAAAGGAATTCGTTTGGGTTCAAGACATGGAGTACATTCGATTATTTGATAGCGCTCTATCTATGTTTATTGATACACTATGTAAAGATAAAAGGCAAACTATTGTTTTATCTCCACTTTTACCAAAAGCTGATGTTGGAAAGCCCAAAAGTTCCGTTGCACTGTTATATCTTGTAAAATGCCACTTAATACCACTGCAGCGGAAATATAAAAACCATAATATTATAATGCTTGACTTGCCAAATGACTATAGTCAACAGATAAATCAAACTCTTCCCCCAAACTCCATTTTGTGTTTAGTTGATGACTTTATCGGTAGTGGTGAAACAGCCTTATCGGCAATTGATTACTATCTTTCATTAGGTGCAACTAGTGAAAATATCGTCATACTATCTCTTGTATCAATGCATAGTGGTCTTGACCGAATTCAAGAACATGGCTATAAAGTATACACGCATCGTATTCTAGAAAAAGCCATCTCGGATCGCAAGGATGGTAATGCAACATACTACAGCAATACTATGGAATCCATAGAAACCCAAATTAAAGTTCGCGAGGACTGTTTATTTGGCTTTTCACATTCCGAGGCCCTAGTTCGGATGATGCGAACTCCAAACAATACATTTCCAGTATATTGGTTGAAAAATAAAAAGAACAAATTTCCACCTTTTGCGAGGTAGCGGAATGACTGATAATGATTATATTTTATTGAAAACAGTTAAAAGTAATGGTAGCTTACTTCTTCTTCGGAGTAGAGGCTTAACTCCTGCTCAAATTGCAACTTTGATTCAAAATCAAATTCAACTTGGTAATTTAAATGCAGAATCTGATAAACTAGAATTATCTTCGCAAGGTGAGTCGGAATTAAAAGGGTATCTTTTAAGTAGAAATCTTTCTGAAAAAGATTCATGGATTTTCCCTCAAAAGCAATTTTATACACATCCTATTAAAGAAGATACAATTGTTCTACCAAAAAAGAAACTTTAGCCGTTTATAGACTGCATCAGAACGTATTCGCAAGAATACTGATTGGCGAGTCGTCAATCGTTTATGAACTGGCTTTCAAGCCCTGCATCAAATGATTCGTTTTACTGGAAGTAAAACGTCTCATTTGACGCAAGCTGCAGCATAGCTGCGCTTCGAATCTCTATCAGCAAGAAATTGCCGCTAGAGATTCGAAGGAAACTTTTAGTGATGCAGTCTATAAACGGCTAAATATTGATAAACAGAGGACAAATATGGAATGGCGTACACTGCAACATAAAATAAAGCTCGAATGCAAGGAACAGCATAAAAATGAACGCTATACAGCTAAATATTTAGCATATTGTAAGAACTTACACAAAAAAGGTTTTCCGATAATCTCCTCTCCAGAACATCTTGCAAGGTTAATCGGCATTGACTATGAATACCTATGTCGAATGGCATATGCCCCCCATTATTTCTATAGAGAATTTAAAATTCCAAAATCCAACGGTGAAAGCAGGACTATTTCAGAGCCATTGCCAGACCTTAAATTCGTTCAACATTGGATTTTGATCAATATTCTCGAAAAAGTAGCTGTAAGCCCATATGCCAAAGCATTCGTCAAAAGGCGCGGAGTTAAAGAAAATGCAAGGTTTCATAGAGGCCAAAATGTAGTTCTTACAATGGATATCAAAGACTTCTTCCCATCTGTTAATATTCATGATGTTGTAGATATTTTTACTAATCTTGGCTATTATTCTGATGTAGCCAATTACATTGCTCATCTTTGTTGCCTTGATCATTCCTTACCACAAGGCGCTCCAACAAGCCCATATTTATCCAATATAAGATTAATAAACTTTGATCAAAAGGTCGCAGAGTATACTAAACCCTATTCCATTAGATATACACGGTATGCCGATGACATTACTCTATCTGGTGATTTTGATGCATCTGATATGATAAAGCACATCAGTAAATGGCTGTATGAAGATGGCTTTAAGATAAACTCAAGGAAGACAAGAGTAGCACATAAGTGCGCCCGACAGGAAGTCACAGGAATTGTAGTTAATTCTCACATGCAAATTCCCAAAGTCGATAGGAAAAAAATACGTCAAGAAGTGTATTACATTCAAAGATATGGTTTAGAATCTCATCTTTCACGTACAGGCAATACACGTCAAAATTATTTAAACCATTTACTTGGGAAAATAAATTATGCTCGATATATTAATCCTAAAGATACTGAAATAAACGAATACTTTATCTATATTAGGGACTTACTCACAGCATATAAAGAGTCACAATAATTCCTAAAAGCAATCTGAATGGACTAGTAAATCTGTGCGGAACTGCTCCACACTCCCAAAAGTAATTGCATCTATAAACAAGCCGGTGAACATCACACAAAAGGATGTTCACCGGCTTATTTTATTCCACAGATTTCCAAAGGGGCCGCAGCCCCTTGGCGGTGGGGATAACGGGGAGGCAGAGCCTCCCTGTTAGCTGTCGGAGACTGGATGGACCTGGCATCCAGGGCTCCGGCAGCGTGGGCGTTTTCAAGAGGGGGCCTCCCCTCTTGAGCGGGCTTCGGCTGCCAGGGAAGAGGGTACGGTGTACCTTCTGAGCCAGGCCGAAAC
>RCNI01001709.1_pt1 | contig 11423 bp, 10 predicted proteins | sample 2041151 | NCBI WGS metagenome assembly RCNI01 (sample SAMN09708214, study PRJNA481090) | feces metagenome | isolation source: feces | place: Antarctica: Albino Rookery
TGGAAGACCTGTGATGATCTTGTTGTGACGAGCTTTCATCATCTCTGGTGTGTAGATATCGAATACTCCCTGGTTGTGTGTTTTATGATATTTTGTAAAAATCTCATGTAATTTTTCACTTGGCTGATAACCATGTGTAAGACAAGCTTTCTCTGCCATTTTAATACCACCGTATGGCATGAATGCTCTCTTTAATGGTTTGTCTGTCTGAAGACCAACAACTGCTTCTAAATCTTTTAAATCTTCATCGATGTATCCAGGGCCATAAGCTGTAAGTCCTGAAACAACTTCTGTTTCCATATCAAGAACGCCGCCTTTAGCACGCTCTTCTTTCTGTAATTCCTGTAATTTATTCCAAAGTTTATTTGTAGCTTCTGTAGGATCTGCTAAGAAACTCTCATCTCCATCATAAGGTGTGTAGTTGTTCTGGATAAAGTCACGTACATCTACACGATCTGTCCATAAACCTGTGTTAAACCCATTCCACTGTTCGTAATGTGCCATGAATATTTTCCTCCTCTGAATCTTTTTATCTTTTACAACATGAAGTATATCATTACGTTATTTGTTTGACAATAGCTTTCTATTGAGAATCATTCTCAAAGTGCTCATGTATCTAATTTAGTACATTATAAATAAGTTGTACTTATAAATTTTATAAGTTTTTATAAGTTTGATTATTTTTCTTGAATATTAATTTTTCGCGTATTAGTATAGAAGAAAAAAATAACAACGGAGTTTTTTATGGAAATCAGAAAAGCAACAATGGCAGATTTGAATACTCTGCTTCAAATGTACGAAAATGCAAGGATTTTTATGGCAAAACATGGAAATCCCCATCAGTGGGGAGATTCTCGTCCATCATCCAAAACTATCAAAGCAGACATTAAAAATGGACATCAATACATATGTATGGAAGGAGATCTTATTGCAGCTACCTTTTTTTACTTAAACGAACATGATGAAACCTATGATAAAATTTACGACGGCAATTGGCTTTGTGATGCCCCTTATGGTGTAGTCCACAGGATTACTTCTAATGGTTCTGTAAAAGGAGCTGCTTCTTTTTGCCTTCAATGGGCATTTGATCAATGTAAAAATTTAAGAATCGATACGCACAAAGACAACTACATTATGCAGAATCTGCTTAAGAAAAACAGATTCGCTTATTGTGGAATTATCATCTGTGAAGATGGCACAGAAAGACTTGCTTATCAGAAAATACATAATAAAAGAGAGGACTAATCCTCTCTTTTCCCCAAACGAAGTCTCTCCATATGTTCTGCCATTTTTTCATCCATATGATCAAACAAATAGTTCTTATCCTCCGGAGTTTTATTAAGAAATTCTTTTTTAATTTCTTCCCGCATGATTTTTACTTCTTCTTTTAATCCTGCTGCCGACATCCTATGTGCACCTTTTCCCATGATAATAACCTGCTCAAGTGCATCCGATGTAGCAACTGTCACCTGATATTTTCTTCCAATCTTCTGAACTGTTTTTTCAATATACTGATCAGCTGTCTCCGCTTCTTTTGTATATACCACATAAATATTATGATATTTTAGAACTTCCCCTAAATTTCCCTTTACTTTATAAGCATCAAACACAAGAATCAATGTGCATTTTTTGTACCCTTGATAATTAGATAATATATCCATCAAACGATCTCTGGCACTTTCAATATTAATTTCTGCCAGTTCTTTCAACTCTTCCCACGCAAAAATAATATTATATCCATCCACCAGAAGATACTGTTCTTTTTGCTCTTTAGTTTCGCGTTTTCGCTCTTCCCATCTTCCATCTGATTTTCCTTTTTCTTTTGCTCTTATAGTAACCGGAGCCGTCTCTTCATAATTTCTAGATGGTCGAAGTCTTGTTGCATAAATTTCATCTAACTCTTCTTTCGTAAGTTCAATTCTGCTTGTTCGTAACGATACTGGCGGAACACAAGTTTCTCTCTTATCATCTTTCTCTGCTAATGGACTTTCCACATGCATATATTCTTCTACCTGATACCAAGGTACTATAAAACCGGCACCATGAGCACAAAATACTGATCCTGTCGGATTGAAGATATCCGATTCTGGATCATAACCATATGCTTCTACAATCTGCTCCTGATCATAACATTTTTCATAGCCTTTTAAATTGCAAAACAGCCTTCCATGTCCCCCTGTATAGGAAAGGAAATCTTTCTGATACCCTCTCATAGCAGACACTGGAGCTGTACCTGTCAGGATCATCATTCCATCTTCCGTCATAGGTTGTGAGCATTTTCCATGCATGTTCTGAATATCTGTCATAGCTCTTCCTACACTTTCAATCGGCAGTTCCATTCGAAATTCATACCAAGGCTCTAAAAGAACGTTTTTTGCTTTTCGAAGTCCCTGCCTCACAGCTCTATAGGTAGCCTGACGAAAATCTCCACCCTCTGTATGTTTTTTATGAGATCGTCCTGCAATCAGTGTGATTTTCATATCTGTGATTGGAGAACCGGTAAGAACACCTTTGTGCTCTTTTTCTTCTAGATGAGTTATAACAAGCCGCTGCCAGTTTTTATCCAACACCTCTTCAGCGCAGTTTGTATCAAATACCAGTCCACTTCCTCTTTCACCTGGTTCCATCAACAAATGTACTTCTGCATAGTGGCGTAGTGGTTCAAAATGCCCCACACCTTCCACAGAATTTTCAATGGTCTCCTTATATACGATATTTCCTTCTCCAAATTCAACCCGAACTTTAAACCGTTCCCAAATAATGCGCTTAAGCACCTCAATTTGTACTTCTCCCATGAGCTGAACATGAATTTCTGAAACCTGTTCTTCCCATACAATATGAAGTTGAGGTTCTTCCTCTTCTAATTGTCTTAGTCCTAATAGCATCTTATGTACATCACACTCTGGTGGAAGCTGAACCTGATAAGTAAGCACTGGTTCAAGAACCGTCATATCCTGTGCAGATTCTACTCCGATTCCTTGTCCCGGATAAGTCTTTAATGGACCTGTAACCGCACATACTCCCCCTGCTTTTACTTCCTGCACCGGTTCAAATTTCGCCCCGGAATAAATTCTGATCTGATCTACTTTTTCCTCAATGACCGGAAGCACATCTTTTACTTTTAGCGTTCCTCCTGTCACCTTCATATACGTAAGACGATTATCCTGATCATCTCTTGCAATTTTATATACTTTCGCGCCAAATTTTTCTGGATATTGTACAGGAACTGTATATTCTCTGAATCCTTCTAAAAATTCTTCAATTCCTTCTTGTTTCAAAGCTGACCCGAAATAACATGGAAACACTTTTCTTTCTTTTATAGCATTTTTGACCATTATAGGATTAATTTTTCCTGTCTCAAGGTATTCTTCCAGCATTGTTTCATCACATACTGCAAGATTTTCCTGCCACATCTCATCTTGATTGTCTACGCTGCTAAAATCTATGCAGGCATTACCAAATTTCTTTCTTAATGCCTGAAGAATATTTTCTTTATCAGCTCCTGTCTGATCCATTTTATTTACAAAAATAAAGACAGGAATGTTATACTGCCTTAATAATTTCCACAATGTCACTGTGTGTCCTTGAATTCCATCAGATCCACTTACAATCAAAACCGCATAATCCAACACTTGTAATGTCCGTTCCATTTCTGCTGAAAAATCCACATGTCCAGGTGTGTCTAAAAGAATAATCTCCATATCCTTCCATGTAAATATAGCCTGCTTGGAAAAAATAGTAATTCCTTTTTCTCTTTCCAATTCAAACGTATCCAGGAATGCATCTTTATGGTCTACACGTCCTAGTTTTCGTATCGTGCCACTTTTATAAAGCATGCTTTCTGACAGAGTCGTCTTCCCGGCATCTACATGTGCCAAAATTCCTGTGACTAACTGTTTTTTCCGTTCCATCTGCTTTTCGCCCATAAAAAAACCTCCCCTTGCAAATAAGTAGCTTTAGCTAGTATATCACAAGAGGAGTGAATTCGTCGAGATAGAGAATCCCTCATTAATTCAATTATGTCACTATGATTTTTTCAAACCCAAGTCCTTCTGCTTTTTTTCTCAACTTTTCCATATATTCTGGTGTTGGACTTGATAACGTTGAAAATTCTCCTTTTACACCAAAGTTTCTAAATGTGATCAGTTTCAGTTTTGTATCTTTCACTTTTTCTTTTATCGTTTCCTTAATTCCATTCAGAACTGCTTCGGCATCCACTTTTTCCGGAAGACATACAATCCTTATTTCTTCTATTTTCTCCCTTTTTACAAGATAGGAAAGATTTTTCTTTACTATATCGTTTTCATATCCTGTGAGCTGTCTGTAAACTTCCACATCCCATGATTTTATATCCAACATAACCTTGTCACATACTTCCATCAGTTCCGGATAATTTTCAAAATCAATCATTCCATTGCTGTCAATAAAACAGCTTAATCCATTTTGCTTTGCCAGAGTAAAGAGTTCCGTAAGAAACTGTGGATAAAGCATACACTCTCCACCTGATAACGTAATTCCCCGAATGAATGGTATGTTTTTTTGTATCTCTTCAAACACTTCCGGTGCACTCATCCACATAATCTTTGGAGATGCATGATTTGGACATACAGCAATGCAATGATCACATTGTACACATCTTGTACTATCCCATTTGACGTTGCCGTTTTCCACATACAATGCCTGCGTCGGACATTCTTTCACACAAATGCCACAATTTATGCACATCTTCTGTGTCTCTGGATTGTGACAATAACCACAATGAATATTACAAGACTGCAAAAAAACAGAAGTCCTGTTTCCAGGTCCATCTACTATGCTTAGCGGAATGATCTTGTTAACCGGAACCTTGATCATACTGTTCTCACTTTCCTTTCTGCCAGTCTGTTACGATCGTAGTTCGGAGCACCGAGCTGTGTCGTATTCTGAATAACAGCTTCACCTCTTTTGTATTTTTCCATTTCTGATTTTTTTACCAGATATCCTGTAATTCTTACAAGATCTTCATTTTTCTCATAGAAGCTCAAATATTTAACTCCTAATTTAAATGCACCTTTCACAATATCGAGTACTGCTGCCGGATTATTTCTTGCAGTTGTTTCCATTGAGAAAATATCACCTACACCAGTCTTAATTGTCTTGTGGAAGCGGGCACTATGTCTTAAATGATCATAAAAGCTATCCGGTTCATCTCCTACTGGAATACGAACTCCTGAAGTAATACCATTGTCACTGTCAAGACCAACCTGTGCATGGGATAGAAATCTACCATTGGAAATCACAGAATGTACTGCAGGGAATTCACTAAGGAATGCATCGATTCTGTTCATAATCTCCTCTCCAAGTGCATCTGCTTCTGCATCATGTCCGTAACGTTTTCCACCGTCTTTTAAGAGCGTATTAACACATTCTGCAAGTCCTGTAATTCCATACATTCCTACAAATTTCCCAGGATCGATCAGCCCTTCCTTTACTAAGAATGAACTTTCAAAGAAACCAGATTTTTCAACAAGGAAACTTACTCTTTCATTCATATAATTTCCCATTGCTTCCATACACTCCGGAAGAAGTTCATTTAAGAAGTGTTCTTTACTTTCAGCAAGTTTTGCAAGCTCTGTCAATGTAAGACGTGTCAGTGTAAAAGAGCCTCCACCTATTGGAAGAATATTATAGCAGCTGGAAATTCCATAGTCACTTGGATACACTTCGCTATTAAGTTTATGATTACAGATTGCAGGGTTTGCACAAAATAAAGATGTGTAAATTGCTTCTTCTGCGTAAGAATCTGGTGTAATATCTGGATCATACTTAATTGTAAAGTTTGGAACTGGATTCTGTAATTCTCTTTCTACTTCAAGAATCAGTCTTCCTGCTCTGCTGTCTTCCGGTCCCAGATTTGCATGACAAAAACTGTCTGTGATCGTACGATCTAGAAAATTAAGAAAAAGCTTTAATTTCTTTTTTACTTCCTCATCGCTTAAATCTGTGATAAAAGGATCCATCAACTTGTCAAGGTTTCCAAGATAAACTGGAAAACTTGTAATTGATGGTACATGATGGTAGATGATCTGAAGACTTGTCAATAATTCATCAAATGTCTGTGGGGGTTCAACTCCTAGAAACTTACTTCCATTTTTTACATATTTTTCATAATCCGGCATCACATATCTTGGACGATAAGGCGCATTCCCCTCAAAAAGATTATTAATAGCACCTTTTTCCATAAAATATTTTGTACGTTCTGGAACATTTAAAACATCCAGTGTATCTTCTGCAGCATGTGCAAGTGACACTACTTTTTGTTCGTAAGTTAATGCCTGCGATGTAATAATATCCAATATTTCATTCATTGCTCTTCCCTCTTTCTTTAATCACATGGAATATCTTCCACTTCTCTTAACATTTTCATATACTGTTTTTCACTGATCAGAATCTTATGTCCCTGCTTTGTAATATCACCTTGTTCCTCTAATTCCTTGATAGCTCTTTGAACTGTTTTTAAAGATAATCCAGTTTCATCTGCTATACTTTGTCTTGTCACCGACAATATATAATTCTGGTCTTTATCTGTTTTTTTGTACTTTCTGATCATATAAAGTCGAATGCGTTCAACCCCTTGAAGCTGAAGCGTCCACCTGTCACGATGTCCTCTTTGCAGGACACTGCTAAGGTCGTCTGTCATTCTTCTGACATATACCTCCATGTGGTTTCTCATAAAATTCATATAATCTGCTTTTGGTATAACAAGAAAAATACAGTCCGACTTTGCAATCAATGATGCAATATAGCACCCCATATTTGCAAAACTTTCCATCTCACCGAAAATCGTTGGTGCTGTGTTTTCCTGAAAAACATAAGCATTTCCTATTTTATATTCTTCTAATACACTGACTGTCCCTGAAGCAAGAATATAAATTGAATTTAACGCTTCCTGCTGTGTTACAAATTTTTTTCCACGCTCCATTTCTTGTAAATGAGCTTTTTCTAGAAGATATTTTGCCTCACTTCCAAAAACTTGTTCCATAAGCATTAATATTTTTTTCTGTTTATGTTCTGAAATCAATTTATATCCTTCCTTTGTTTGATTATAATGAATTTCTTTTCTCTTTGATTTCATTATATCTGACAGCCATTTTCCAAGCAAGGTCATGTGACCTTTTTTCAATTAGTTTGTTCAGTTGATTTTTAACATTTGAAATGTTATATTTTACTGTAGAAGTTACAGGTTTTACGCACATTTTAAATCTGATTTTTCAAACATTATGGAGGTCTTAAAATGATTTATACATTAAAAAATTCATTCCTCACAGTTTTGGTATCTTCACTTGGTGGAGAAATCCAATCCATTCGTACTGCTGATGACAGAGAATATATTTGGCAAGGGAATCCGGCCAGCTGGAATCGCCACGCTCCTCATCTTTTTCCTTACATCGGACGCCTTACGAATGGTCACTATTACTATCATGGCAAAACCTATGAATTAAAACAACACGGGTTTTTAAGAGACCATGAATTAACCTTGGAAAAAAGTACAGATGGAGAATTAGTCTTTTCTTTCAAAGACACCGAAGAAACAAGAAAACGCTATCCTTTTTCTTTTACCTTTACACTTACATACACACTTAGCAACAACACGTTGACCACAAGTTACAAAATCGAAAACAAAAATAACAACACTATGTATTTCGGTCTTGGTGGACATCCTGGTTTTAATGTCCCTATAGATCCATCACTTGATTTTGAAGATTATTATTTTGAATTCGAAAATGGTGTTTCTCCAAAACGAACCTTATTATCTGAAAATTATTTTATTTCTGATAAAATGATACCTTATAATCTTGACGAAAAAAATCGCATTCTATTAAAACACAATTTGTTTGATCATGATGCAATCATCCTTTCTGAAGCCGGAAACACCGTTACCCTTGGTTCTGATCAGTCAGAACATTCTATTCTTTTCGACTTTTCAGATTTTGCTTATCTTGGATTATGGCATACACCACAAACAACTGCTAACTTTGTGTGCATCGAACCATGGACTTCACTTTCTTCTAATGACGGAGAAGATACTGACTTCGAAAAACAGAAAAATCTTATTTCCTTGCCCGCTGGTAAAGTTTGCAAAAAACAATGGTCTGTTAAAATTTGTTAAATCTATCGTACAGAGTCAAAAAAGATTCTGCTAAAATGCCCGGTACCGCTAAGGGCAGTTTACTGAAATTAGGACAACGAGAATTGCAACAGGATAAAGAAATGCCGAGAAGGACTGAAAAAAATTCTTCTCGGCATTTTTATATATAAATTCGCATATGACGCAATCAAACACAAAGGATTCCCTGTATAGTATACATTATTCATTGATCCATATAAATATGGAGGTCTAACAACATATGCATTAGGATTTCTTCAAGATTATGCCTATCCGCTTGAATTAGATGCCCCCTTTGGATTGCACTTTACTATTTCTATTGAGCACACATACATCATAGTCTTTTGTGCAACATAATACTCAACAATATATCTACTTACAAATGCGATTCCACCGGTAATCAGTATTTTTTCATAATGATTACGGAATTAAACATACTTCGAATAATATAACCACGATCTTTCCACATAGGATCGACAGGTCCGTAAGAAACAGAAAACCGCTGCTATAGTGTTACCCATGCGGCGGTGGACCACATCTTTATGACTCGTTAAATATTTCAAATCGTTCAATCGCAGATACCAGGCTGTTCTCTATAGTCTTTGTCAATTTTACATTTGACTCATACCATATATTAGAAACATTTAATTTCTTACATTTCCTGTCATATTTCATTTCTATTCTACCAATAAATCTTTCTCCATAAAGAATTGGCAATACATAATATCCATACTTGCGCTCTGATGCAGGTGTATATATTTCCCATTTATAATCAAAGTCCCAAATGGCTTTTATCAATTTTCTATCCCACATCATATTGTCTAAAGGAGCTATAAATTCACAACGCGGCTTTTCGTGTTCTTTTTCTTTCATATAATCAATAATCTTTATATCTTCGGTACGACAATATAATGGATATTTAATATTGTCCGCTCTAATGGAAACAATATGGGATTCGGACAGAAGCTCTGCAAAAATAGTATTTCGCTCATTTGCTTTTAAGCCTGGAATCCCAAGCCAAGCATCAGATGCCCGATTCCACATAAATCCCAAAGAACTGATCCTTTGCAAAACACGCCATTTCTTATGGTCAAAATCATTGGGGTATGGGTCTATCGCTCCTAGAATATCTTCTGGTATGCACTTCTCAATCAGATCATAATACTTAATATTTCCTTCCTTATGATGGATTGCTAATTCTCCGCTAAAATACATATGTTCAAGTGCTGCCCGTGAAAGTTTGGTTTTACTCCAATACCAGTCAACCTTTTGAGACAAATCCAGGTCAGAAGAGCAAAGTGGACCGTTCTCAGAAACAGCCGCAATGATTTGGTCATGTACCTGTTGGATATCATCGTGACTTCGTTCCAAATTACGATGACATACCCTTTCTCGTTCAAAATATTTCCAGTTTTCTATCGGAATAATGGAGAGGTTTTTATCAAAGTAATCCAGTAATTTTCGATCGCAATACAACAATTCATATAGCATTTGTTTGGTAAAGCCTTTGACTCTGGATTGCAAAACAATCTCTGCATTCTTTCCACACACATCGATCGGGTCAAATTGAATACAGCCTGCCTGCCGAATGAATGCAAGAATACCGCTTTTTCCTATAAATCTATGATCCCCTAATAGTCCCTGCTTATATAGGATAAATTTTCGGACATCGTCGTTATTGAGATATATTTCCTCCATTTTGACTCCCCGCTTTTATTTCTGCAGGACATAATAATCACCATAATTCGTTCCATCATGCCCGATCAGTTTTTCTTCCGAAGCCAAAAAGCCTAACCGTGTGATTGCCAATCTTCGTTCAGAAGCAAATTGCGGAACTTTTGTTGCAATGACCCGACACATAAACAATTCAAATACGGATGGCAGGATCAGCGAGAGGATATCAAAAATACATTCTTCCTGCTCATAATCGCTTCTCAGATCAAGTCTCAACAAACCACAATGATTGAAATAATCATCTGATTTCCGATTAAACAATTCAATCGTTCCGATTGCTTCATTCGTTATTTTTGATACAATGGACAAACGAACAAATCCTTGCCTGTTATACTCCCAAAGCCAATATTCAATTGCTTGTTCCATTCTGCTTTCAGTTGTGTAATAAAAATCGTCTCCACCACAATTATCACTATTGAAGAATGGTACAGCTTTTTTATCAGAATACACTTTTAACAAGTCTTCTTTGTCTGCTTTGCTTACCATTCTTAACAGGTAATGATTGTTTTCATATACAGGGCATTTTTCATATGGGTTTATCATGAGACTACCTCCTTTTTTATTAACACTATATCACAGCAACTATGACAACAGTATGTCATAGTTATTTATACAATGAAACAATTTTTGAGGCGGCTTCAAAAAGGCGTCGGCGAATTTGAATCGGTGCAATTACTTTAACATCATCTCCCAATGATAATAAGGTTCCGATCCATAATTGCTCATTTTCTACTACCGTCAATTTCATTAACGTATCACCATCCGGAAGATCCTTAATTATGATTCCTCTCAAATATTCTTGTACTTTTGACCGTGCCCGTTCTTTACATTCGATATAGACATCCGTATATTGACGGCTGTCTGTTTTATCAGACTCTTTCAAAATAATATCAGGAGTACGGTGTTCTTTTGTAAAAGGTTTATCTGTAATTTTTAAATCCCTTATCCGTACAAGCTTATAGCAGCGGTAATCGTTTTTTACTTTAGAATAGGCAAGAAGATACCAGGAATACCACCTATACAGGACTGCAATGGGCTCTACACTGTGTGTACGAGTTTCATTGTTATTGTTCGTATATGTAAAATCTACTACGTGTTTTTGGGCTATGGCAGTTTGCAGCGCTTGCAGAGTAGCTTGCTCTCCTTCTCGTAAAACAGAGAAATCCAATATAATGTGCGCATCATTTTGCTTTGAAATATGAGATATTTTTTCTAATGTATGCTTTACATTTAGATCATCTGTAGCTGAAACCAATCCCCTAAGCGCAGTTAAAATGTAAGAATAATCATTTGAGGTAGCAAGGTCTTTATCAAGGCTAAACTGTTCAGATATTTCATAACCACCTGCCGCTCCGATAACTGAAACAATTGGAATTCCCGAAAGACATAATGAATCAATATCTCGCTGGATAGTCCGCACGGATACTTCAAAATATTTTGCCAATTCATTGGCGGATGTTCTTCCATGATTGAGAAGATATACAGTTATCGCATAAAGTCGTTCTATTTTCATCTGCTCGTTCCTTTTCTGTAACTAAAATGT
>RCNI01001710.1_pt1 | contig 11420 bp, 5 predicted proteins | sample 2041151 | NCBI WGS metagenome assembly RCNI01 (sample SAMN09708214, study PRJNA481090) | feces metagenome | isolation source: feces | place: Antarctica: Albino Rookery
TGTGTACCGCAAATGGGTCTATGACACCTTCCTGGCCCTGCCGGAAGATGTACAGGCGCTTCTGCAGGACTACATGGATCCGGATGGAAAGGCCCTTTCCACCACACAGGCCAAAGTTGAGATCACCCGGCTTTTGGAAAATCTGCTGACCTACAATGAAGCCACCCGCACCAAATCCGGGGACTATGATTTTGCAGCATATGTGATGCAGAAAAATCCCAAGGGCTACAGTGTCCATTACGCCACTTTGGCAACCCTTCTGATGCGCAGCTGCGGCATTCCCGCCCGGTATGTGGAAGGATATGTGGTCACCCCTGCCCAGGCCCAGGTCATGTCAGACGGCGAAACCATGATTCTGCGTCAGACAAACTCACACGCATGGTGCGAGTACTATCTGGACGGCGTGGGCTGGATTCCCTTTGATGCCACCCCGGGATATACCGACACATTGGACTACGAGCTGCCCGAAAACGGCATTCCCTCCGAAGATGACCAGGGCGGCGGACATCTCCAACAGCCGGATGCCTCCCAGAAACCCCATGACAAGCCCCTTCCCGTGGACCAAAAGCCGGATGCGGAAGGTCTCAGCCATTGGGTCTATATTCGGCAGGCCCTCAGCCTTTTGGGCATCATGCTCCTTCTGGCTCTGCTGGCACTGGCAGCGCGCAGTCTGGTTCTGCGCCGCCGACTGCGAAAGCAGCAGGCCCATTTTACCGATCCGGATCCCCGTCTGGCCAGCGGATACATCCTGTGCTACAGCACAAATCTGCTGGAACTTCTGGGGCTGGCTCCTAAAAATATGACTCTGTCTCAGCGAAAAGAGGAAATCGGGCAGATCCTGCAAAACCAGGAAAATTTGCAGCAGATCATTGATCTTTCCGACGAAATCTGGTTCAGCAGCCATCCCATCACTGAGCAGCAGCGCCAGGCGGCACTGCAGTGGATGACTGCGGTCACAGAGCTTTGGCAAAAAAACACTCCGCCTGTGAAACGCTGGCTTCTACGCTGGCTTCACTGCAGAGTCTTATAATGATATCATTTATAAAGGAGGAAAACAAATGAAAACCAAGCATTTTTCCGGACGAAAGCTTCTGTCACTGCTTCTGGCTCTGATGATGCTTCTGTCCATGCTTCCCTTGTCGGCATTCGCAGCAGACAGCAATCAATTTGCGCTGTTTGCCGTGGATACCAACGGGCAAATCATCGCACCCTGCTATGTATCCTACACAGCAGGACAGACCGTAAAAGAGGCCCTGAAGGGCAGCGGTCATACCTTCGAAGGCATCGATGACGGATATATTTCCGCAATTGACGGCAATGTGGGCACCTACACCGTCCACTTTGACGATAACAATTGGGATCTGTCCAAGCCCGCCAGCGATGTAACCGCCCTGTGGTTTACGGGCAACACCACCCAGGCATACGGCGACCACCTGCTGGCAGCCGTCAAGGCCATGGCCCTGTTCAATGCATCCACAAACGGTGTCAAAAAATATGCCCCCGCAAAGACTGCCTACGAGGCAGCCGTCAAGGGCTTCTATGCCGCCGACGACGCTTCTGCCGAGAAGCTGGCTGCAGATTTGAACGGTGCTATGAAGCGCTACGAGGATTACCTCTCCGGCAAACCTGTCTCCGTAAAGCTGGATGTGACACTGGGCGGCAATGCCGTCACAGCGGATCATGTGGAGCTGACCGGAGAATTCGGCAACGTTGTGAAGGCAGATCATGCCGACACCATCCAGGTGATCCCCGGCAAATACACCTATGAGATCACCCATGAGACTTTCCGTCACGCCCGTGGAACCGTAGAAGTTTCCGGTCCCGATGTGACCATCACCGCTCAGCTTCCCACCGGTCAGTGGATTAAAGACGTACAGCTGGGTCTTGAAAACAACTGGGAAGAAAAGGACAAAATGGTTCGCACCGATGCAACCGTCAACGGCGCTACTTTCCAGATTCCCGACTACGCCGAAGGCCGTCTTTATGCATACATCGAACCCGGTGAGGGCGTCGATACACACGACATTCAGCTCTTTGTGGGCAACAGTGACTCTGCCCGTGGCTGGAAGTCCACCACTTCCGCCACCTCCGGCGTCTATCAGCCCAACAGTCTGGAGGGCAATGTTTTCTCCTATGAAGCACGTTCTCAGAGCAATCTCGGTATGTATCAGACCTACACGGTAGCTCTGGTCCGTACCCCCTCTCTGTCGGATCTGAAAGTGGTCAGCAGCGGACTTCCCCTCACTCTGGAATTCAACCGCAAAACCCTCACTTATGAGATGTCCGTCACCGGTGATACCGTGGAAATCACGCCCACCGCTCTCATGGACCAGTCCAAGATCACCGTCAAAACCTCTCAGCAGGACAGCGGCAAGGCCGTAAAAAGCGGCGAATCCGTCACTGTAAAGCTTGCAGACTGCCAGCAGCAGGACGGTGCAGCCCATGTTTACGTACAGCTGGACTCCCCGGACCATCACAGCACCCAGTACCATCTGGTATTGAAGCCCACGGCTTCCGCGGATGTAACCATTAACCACAATACCCATTCTAAAGTTGAGGTGCGCACCGCCTCCGGCGCTGTTGTGGCTCCCAAGTCCCAGCCCAGCAGCTCTCAGAGCATCTATGCGCTGATCCCCGGCGAATCCTATCAGTGTATCAACACGGTAGACAGCTACTACCATACCAGCGTAAAATTCACGGCAAAACAGGGCCTTAGCTTTGATGCCCCCGATTGCATCCGTGAAAATTGGATGACAGGCCTCACGGTAAAGCCCGGTGCCTCTGCTTCCATTCCGGCATTCTCCATGACTCCCGATTTTGGTGCCAATACCCATGAATACACCGTAACCGCAGAGTCCAACACCACATCGTTCTACGTGACTGCCACAGCCGCAGATAAGAAGCTCTCCATCTATGCAGATTACTTATATCACCCCGGTTCCTTCACGCCCGGCAAGGCCGCCCATCAGGAACTGCGGTCCGGTACCAGCAAGCCCCTTTCCAATTTCCTGGCCATCGGCGGCGTAGGCAACGAAGTAACCCTCACGCTGCAGAAGCCTCTGGATGCATCCGGTAAGGCTTACACCGATGCCATTGCTTACCAGAACTACGATCTGCATGTAAACCGTCAGATTACCCTCAATGCCATGTCCGCTGCCGACGACAACGGTAACAAGCTCTCCCTGGCTCCCAAGTTTAACAAGCTCACCAAAGACTACACTTTGGAACTGGGTCAGCGTGTTCCCCAGCTGCAGCTCACAGTAAAACCCCTGAGCGGTTACAAAATCGACCACGACTTTAAAGTAAAAGCCGTCTGCGGCTCCTGGTCTCAAGAGATCGTCTACAGCAAGGATCTGGCCCCCAATGTGGCACAGACCGTCTCCGTTCCTCTGGATACTTCCAAGCTATCCGAAACCGTGCAGCTGATTGTCTCCCATGGTGAAAACGGCAGTGTTCCCACTACCTACACCATTGCGGTAACCAAGCTGCCTTCCATCAAAACAACCATCACTACCGATCCTGCCGATGCTGTGATCTACCTGCAGGATAACTCTCTTAAGGCACGGGTTCTTCCCGAAGCTGACGGCAGCTTCATTTTAAACACCGGCATTTCCTACACCTATTATGTGACCAAGAGCGGCTATGTGGGAAAAACCGCCGACTTTATCGCCGGCAAGGACACATCTGTTCAGAATGTGGCACTGGAAAAGGCCCCCGCCTCCACATTTAACGACATCAGCAAGCCTGGCGACTGGCATCAGTTCCGTGCCGATAACAACAATAACGGTGTCGTCAATACCAAGACCCCTATCAAGGCTGAAGATACGGTTCTTGTCTGGGCCAACAAGGTCGGCGAAGGCTTTGACAGCGGTGCTGTAGGCTGTCCCATCATTGTAGGCGGCTACATCTACACCTATGCCGGAACCAGCATCATTAAAATCGACAAAGAAACCGGCGAAGTGGTGGCATCCGGCAAAATGGTCGCAAGCTCCAGCTTTGCCATCAACTCCCCCACCTATGCAGACGGTATGATCTTCGTAGGCCTCAGCAACGGCCGTGTGCAGGCATTTAATGCCGTGACACTGGAATCTCTGTGGGTTTACTCCGATTCCCGCAAGGGTCAGCCCAACTGCCCGATTACTTATGCTGACGGCTACATTTACACAGGCTTCTGGAACAGCGAGCGGAAGGAAGCCAATTTCGTGTGCCTGTCCATTACCGACGAGAATCCCGACGAAACCAACGAGACCAAGCTGCCTACCTGGGTCCATACGGACAAGGGCTTCTACTGGGCCGGTGCCTATGTAAGCAAGAATTTTGTTTTGGTTCCCACCGACGACGGTGAAAACGGCTACAAAATCGGTCACGGCGATCTTCTGTCTCTGGATCCCAAGGACGGACACCTCATTGATAAGATGACCATGCCCGGCGTAGGCGACCTGCGCAGCAGCATCTGCTATGATGAAACCACCGACGCTTACTACTTCACCTCCAAAGGTGGCGACTTCTATCGAGTCAAAGTCAATGCAGACGGTACCATCGTCAAGAACTCTCTCAGAACTCTGCATCTGGATAACGATGCCAACAATCCCGAAGTACCGCCCATGTCCACCTCCACCCCTGTTATTTACAAGGGCCGTGCCTATATCGGTGTATCCGGCAGCGGTCAGTTCTCTGCATACAGTGGACACAATATGACCGTCATCGATCTGAACAGCTTCTCCATTGCCTACAAAGTGCCCACGCAGGGCTATCCTCAGGTCAGCGGTCTGCTTACCACCGGCTATGAAGATACAGGATATATTTACGTCTACTTTATCGACAACTTTACCCCCGGCAAGATTCGTGTCATTCGTGACCAGCCGGGCCGTACCGCTCCCGATCCCGAGTATATGACCAAGGAAACCTACTCCAGCGGCGGCAAGGAATACACTGTGGATGCCGGTTATGTTCTGTTTACGCCTTCCGACAAACAGGCACAGTTTGCTATTTGCAGCCCCATTGCAGACGCTGAGGGCAATCTGTACTTCAAAAACGACTCTGCCCATATGATGCGTCTGAGCAGCGTCATTACCGAGCTGGAGGTCACCCAGCAGCCTCAGAAGACCATCTACAAGGTGGGCCAGGCTTTTGACGGCACCGGACTTGCCGTAACTGCCCACTACGCAAATGGTGCAACCCGAGATATCAGTCAGTATCTGTCCTACTCTACGGATCCTCTAACCGCTGATGACACGGAAATCACCATTTCCTTTGATCTCAACAAACTGCTCAACCATAAGGACCAGCCCGAAGCCGCAAAGCCCGGTCATTGGATGATGTACCATGACGAAAACGGCAAAGACGGCGTACCCTATGACCTGCCTACCACCAGCGTAAACATTCAGTTTACCACCGAACACATCTGGGACGAAGGCATAGTCCAGAGCGAATCCACCTGCACACAGCCCGGTAAAATTGTCTACACCTGCACTGTTTGCGGAGAAACCAGAACCGAAGACCTGCCTCTGGCCGCACATACCCTCACCCATGTAGACGGCAAGGATGCTACCTGCACCGAAGACGGCACGTTAGATCATTACCACTGCTCCGTCTGCCAGAAGAACTTTGCAGATGCAGAGGGTGAGCCGGAGCTTAATAGCATTGTAATTCCTGCCAAGGCCCACACCCTCACCCATGTGGACGGTAAGGATGCTACCTGCACCGAAGACGGCATCTTAGAGCATTACCACTGCTCCATCTGCCAGAAGAACTTTGCAGATGCAGAGGGTAAGCAGGAGCTTAAGAGCGTTGTAATTCCTGCCAAGGCCCACACCCTCACCCATGTGGACGGCAAGGCCGCTACCTGCACCGAAGACGGCATCTTAGAGCATTACCTCTGCTCTGTCTGTCAGAAGAACTTTGCAGACGCAGAGGGTAAGCAGGAGCTTAAGAGCATTGTGATTGCAGCTCTGGGCCATGGTAAGACCGAAATCCGGAACGCCAAGAAGGCTACTACCACACAGGAGGGCTACACCGGCGACACCTACTGCACTGTCTGCGGCGAGAAGCTTGCAGAAGGCGAGGTAATCCCCAAGCTCGAGGCACCCAAGCCCATTACCCCCGGCACCGGAGACAACACACCCATTGTGCTGCTTTCCACCGTGGCAGCTTGTTCTTTGACGGCAGCTGCAGCTTTGTATCTGCTCCGCAAGAAAAAGTACACCGCGTAACCTGCGCAACTGAAAAAAATCAGAGCATCCTAGGATGCTCTGATTTTTTCTTTATTCTGCCGCTTTCCCCCGGCACCGGCTGTTTCCATCGCATGCATAGGATGCACGGCGTCCTAAGTCCGGAAGGAAACGTCAGAACGCTTGCCGTCTCACTTTTACGTTTCTCGGCAGGATAAACCTGCCGGAATTTCTGTCACCGGAGCCAGGGATTTCAGGGAAAATGTCTAATCTCAAAGATCCTTCTTGATTTACCGGATGTTATGTGGTATCATCTTTGTCATATAAATGTACACGAATTTCAAAAAGAGGTATTACATGAACAGAAAAGAATACGATGTGATGAACGCGATAAAAAACAATCCGTTCGCAAACCAAAGAGAACTGGCTGAATTAAGCGGTCACTCTTTAGGAATCGTAAATCGCTCTGTCAAAGAACTGGAAGATGCAGGTTTCTTAAACCAAGAACAGCAATTGACAGAAAAAGGGACAGATCTGTTTAAAAATAACACAGCCAAGCGTGCCATCATTCTGGCAGTCGGCCCGGGTATGCATACCCTTTCGGCGCACGAGCAGATGCCCAAGGCGCTGCTGAAAATCAGAGGAGAACGCTTTATTGAACGGCAAATTAAGCAGCTGCATCAAGCAGGTATTTTTAGAATCTGCATTGTGGTGGGCTTTCTCAAGGAGAAGTTTGAATACCTGATCGACAAATATCAAGTAGAGCTGATCGTCAATCCCCAGTATGCGCCCCCCAACAGCATTCACGCCCTGCATCTGGCGCTCCGGTATCTTTCGGACTGCTATATTGTCCCCTGTGACATGTGGTTTTGTGAAAATCCCTTCCGAAAGCACGAGTTTTATTCCTGGTACATGGTGGGCAACACACCTTCCATTGACAGCTGTGTACGGTTGAACCGCCAGAAGGAGCTGGTCACGGTGCCGGGAAACGGAAACCGTGTCATCGGCCTGTGTTACTTAAAGGAGCAGGATGCCCTTACGATTCGGGAGCGAATCAAGCAGAGCTGCAAAGAGTATCGCTATAACGGTGCGGCATGGGATACCGTTTTATTCGAAAAAGGCAGCCCCAGCATTGCGGCCCGTATGGTGGATTCCGACTCCGTTATCGAGGTCAACACCTACGAACAGCTGAAAGAGGTAAACAGCACATTTCATCAGCGCAAAGAGCAGGCTCTGGAAGAGGTTGCGCAGTATTTACAGGTGCCTGTAAAGGATATCCTGCCGCTGACGCTGCTGAAAAAAGGCATGACCAACTACTCCTTCCTGCTTTCCTGTCACGGCAGGCAGTACGTACTGCGGCTGCCGGGTGAGGAGAATTCCCAGGGTATTGACCGGGAGCAGGAGGCGCAGGTATATGGTCAGATTGCACCGCTTCATATTTGCGACGATATTGTACTGATCGATCCCAAAAGCGGCGTAAAACTTTCAAAATACTTAAAGAACGCCAAAAGCTGCAATCCCCACACCCCCCAGGATGTAAAAGCCTCCATGCAGCTGCTGAAAAAAGTACACCAGAGCGGTTTGAAGGTGACCCATGAATTCGACATCTGGAAACAGATTGATTTCTACGAATCCCTTTGGGTCAGCGGTCGTTCCCTGTATCCGGACTATGCCGATACCAAGCAGAAAGTCCTTTCGTTAAAAGCATATTTGGATAAAGAAAATGTCCCCAAGGTACTGACCCATATTAACCCTGCTGCGGAAAACTTTCTGTTCTTCATAAACGAAAAAAACGAGGAAGAGCTTCGTCTCATCGACTGGGAACAAGGTGCTATGGCAGATCCCTGTCTGGATATTGCTACGTTCTGTGCAGACAGCCTGTACGCCCGCAGCAAGGTAGATGAGACAATCGACAGTTATTTCCACGGAAAGCCCACCGAGCAGGAGCGTGTCCGTGTTTACTGCTACATGGCAGCCGCCGGCCTTATGTGGAGCAACTGGTGCGAATATAAGCAGAGTCTGGGTGTGGACTTCGGGGAATACTCCCTGTTCCAATACCGCTATGCGAAAGAGTATTACAAAATTGCTAAACTGATAATTGACAAGATTGGAGATTAATACAGTGAAATATCAAGTAGACAATGCCATCATTATGGCAGCGGGAACTTCCAGCAGATTTGCCCCCTTATCTTACGAACGGCCCAAGGGCCTCATTACCGTAAAGGGGGAGGTTTTGGTCGAGCGGCAGATTCGCCAGCTGCGAGAAGCAGGTATTAACGAAATTGTATTGGTAGTGGGTTATAAAAAAGAGGAATTTGAATATTTAAAAGAAAAATTCGGTGTCATTTTGGTAGAAAATCCCTGGTACCAGACCCGTAATAACCACGCCAGCCTGTACGTGGCAAAAGAGTACCTGCACAATAGCTACATCTGCTCTTCTGACAACTATTTTAATATTAACCCCTTTGAAAAAGAAGTGGACGAGAGCTATTACGCCGTGGTTTACGCAGAAGGTGAAACTACGGAATGGTGCGTTTCCGAAGATGCAAAGGGCTATATCAACGAAGTTAAGGTAGGCGGCTCTGATGCCTGGTATATGATGGGCCACACCTTCTGGACAGAGGAATTCAGCCGTGAATTCTGCAGAATTCTGGATGCAGAATACGATCTGCCCCAAACCGTGGACAGCCTGTGGGAAAAAATATACATGAACCATTTGGATACCCTCAAAATGGTCACACGGCATTATGCCCAATCTGACATTTTCGAGTTTGACACTTTGGATGAGCTGCGGCTGTTTGATCCGGAGTATCGGGAAAATTCCCACTCCGTTATTTTGAAAGAACTGGCAAAGAAGCTGGGCTGTCACGAAAGAGACATTCATAACATTCGCGCCGTCAAGCGGTACGACAACGAAGCCAGCGGATTCACCTGCCAGATTGCAGATCAGCAGTATGAATACGATTATCAATCTAAGGATTACAGGAGAATTTAAAAATGGCAAAGGAAATTGTAAAAGAAGATATTGCAAAGATTAAGAAGTTAGTTTCCGATACGGTACACTATGACGGCGAAGTAGAAATCACACGCATGGGCGGCCTCACCAATCACAGCTATAAGGTTCAGCTCGGAACCGGCGAACTGTATGCCGTTCGTATTCCCGGTGATGGAACCGAAGATATGATCAGCCGCAGCAATGAGAAGGTCAGCACTACCCTGGCTTGTGACTTGGGCATTGATGCCGCACTTCTGTATTTCGGCGACGACGGTTCCAAGGTAACCGAATACATTCCCAACGCGGTAACCATGTCCCCCGAAAGCATGCGTGAGCCTCAGCGTGTTTTGGAAGTTGCCCGCATTTACAAGAAGCTGCATAACTGCGGCGTAGATACCAAGGTCCCCTTTGAGGTGTTTGATTTGGCTGCAAGCTATGAAAACATCATCCATCAGAATCATGTCCCCATGTTTGGCGACTATGATGCGGTAAAAGCAAGCGTCATGAAGGTCGAAGAGGAAATTGACAGGACCTGCAGCCCCAAAAAGGCACCTTGCCACAACGATCCTCTGTGCGAAAACTGGGTGGTTGGCAACGGGAAAATGTATCTGATTGACTGGGAATATGCCGGTATGAATGATCCCATGTGGGACCTGGCTGATATTTCTATCGAGGCCGTATACGGCAAGGAACAGGACACCGCTTTGCTGTGCGAATATCTGGACGGTGCAGAGCTTACCACTTTGGACTGGAAACGCTTCACCGCCAACAAAATCTACGTGGATTTTCTGTGGACTCTGTGGGCAAAGACCCGTGTACCTTTTGACGGTCAGCCTATGGAAGATTGGGCTACAGAGCGTTATGATCGCCTGAAGCAGAACATCACAGTTTACGAAACTCTATAACAAACACATAAAAAGAAGGGAAATATTATGATTCCAGGAATTTTAGCAGGTATCACATGGGCTCTGGAAACCGTTGTACTGGGCTTTGCCATGGCAATGAGTCCTTTTGTTTCTACAGAGCAGGCAATTTTTCTAGCACCTTTTGTCAGCACTTTTCTCCACGACTTCTGCTCTTCATTGTGGGCACTGATTTATAACGGTGCCCGCAGACAGTTGGGCAACGTATGGAAAGCAGCTTTTAAAACGAAAAGCGGAAAGTACGTTATGCTGGCTGCCATTATCGGCGGCCCCATCGGCATGACCGGCTATGTGCTGACCATCAACCAGATGGGTGCATCCATCGGTGCCGTCGCCAGTGCCATCTTCCCCGCAATCGGTTCTGTTTTGGCTTACATCTTTCTGAAGGAAAAAATGCAGTGGTACCGCTGGGTTTTCCTGATTGCCACCTTGCTGGGTGTGTACGGTCTGAGCTACTCTCCCGAGCTGGACATTCAGAACTTCTGGCTTGGCCTTTTGGGCGCCGCCATGTGTGCCTTCGGCTGGGGCATTGAGGCCGTTATTCTGGCAAAGTGCATGCAGGATCCGGAAGTTAAGGACGAGTACGCACTGCAGATTCGTCAGACCACCTCTGCTCTGGTATACGGCATTATAATCCTCCCCATTCTGGGCGGCTGGGATTTCACCATCCAGCTGTTTACCACCAACACCGGCTGGCTTCTGCCCCTTATTGCACTGGCCGCTTTGTTTGCAACTACATCCTACCTGTTTTACTACCGTGCAATCTCTCGAATCGGCGCTTCCAAGGCTATGGCTTTGAATGTAACCTACGTGGCCTGGGCTATTATCTTTACTGTCATCCTGTTCCGGGATACCAGCGTGCTGACCCCTGTCACTATCGCCTGCTCCGCAATCGTTCTGATCTGCGGCGTTCTGGCCGCTACCGACTTTAGGGAACTTGTCCACAAGGACAAGAAGCCTCAAGCCGATGCATAAAATCCAAAATCCCGAAGCCTAACGGTTTCGGGATTTTCTTTATGGCATTTTACCCTTGGGATTTACCGGAGCGGCTCCGGCAGTGTGGTATTTTGTACAAATTCTTTGGTGTGCCCAGATATTTGGCTTTGCAGGCTCTCTGCTTCGTTCCAGCCAGAAAAGTATACGAATCCGCATACAATATCGTTTAAGAAAAAAGTCCCGTCTAGGCCGTGTGAAAGCCCGGAATTCAATGAATTCCGGGCTTTCGTTTTAGATTTGAGTCATTATGTACACAAAGATCACAACTACGCCGATGCCGAACAGCATCAGTTCAAACTGAAGTGTCTGAATAATGGGATCCACTTTGGTATATCC
>RCNI01001711.1_pt1 | contig 11418 bp, 12 predicted proteins | sample 2041151 | NCBI WGS metagenome assembly RCNI01 (sample SAMN09708214, study PRJNA481090) | feces metagenome | isolation source: feces | place: Antarctica: Albino Rookery
ATCTATTAGAAAAAGATGGTTTGAGGGCAATTGTTAAATATGTATTGAATTTACATGATAGCACTAAAAGATTAAAAGAAAAGTATTGTGACTATTAAATTGGATTAAATAAAAATTAATGATTTTAGTATTATAGTAAAAATTATGTTATTATAACTTTAATTTTGTATTCATGTTATTATTGGGACAGTATAATTATATAACTAGTATAAATATACAAATTTAAGGAAAAATACGTATGAAAAAGCATTATACTTAACTTTTAAAAGATTAGTTTTGTGGTGTCTTTGTAGAAGAACGATACATTGAGGCTTCATGGTTAATCTATTCCTGTATGGAAAATTGTTTCTTTAGGACACTTCAAAAATATAAAAAGTTATGTAAGTATTGTACTGACAAATGCAAGAAAAACAAGAATGAACTTGCTATTAGTACAAAAATTGCTTGTGTAAAAAGATTGTTGGATAACAATGTGGCTTACATATCTGAATTTTTCTCAGCTGATTTGTTAGAAGAAATTAGATTGTAGATAAAAAATAAATATAATGATGCATGATTTGGTAAGATTAGAAACATATCAAAATAAGGACGATAGATTCAAAATATCATCTATTGAAGGGAAAACTTGCTTAATGAGTTGTATTCGGCTTGCACATTATTTAGAGGGAAATTTTATGAAGACGGTTATGAATTTGTTTTTCCTAAATCAGCAATGGAAGGATGTAGTTGCAAGCCAAGAAACAATACATATTAAAGATAAGAAGAAGGTATAAAACATGAAAAAAATAAATGTAGAAGGGATAAAACAAAATATTTTAAAATTAAATGGTATTGCACCTTTTGAAGAAAAAATGACCTTCTATTATGATGAAAGTGGAAATTGTAGAAAATTTTTATTAACTGAACACGGATTTAACAATATAGATGCTTTAAGGGGGGATTTTGTATTAGCTGGTGTTGCACACGAAGGAGAAAGTTTTGATATTGAATTGACTGCGTTGTATGATGCTCTTGATTATAAAACAGGTCAGAAAGAATTAAAGTTCAAACATCTATACCATAATTCAAAAGACTTTGTATCTTTTATGGGAAGTAAAAGAGCTACAGGTTTCTTAGATTGGTTAAGCAAAAGTGGATTATATATTCACTATAGCGCATTAAATAACTTATTCTACTCGCTGGTTGATATTGTTGATTCATTATGGGAAACACACCCACAGTGTATTATGTATTTTTGGGAAATTAAAAGTGCATTGTATGATTTTGTGATTGAGCATCAAAATGAGGTTATTGATATTCTAATCAGACATACGTATCCTGATGTAAAAGATGCATCTGCTTTTTGTAATGAATTATGTTATTTAATTAGTGAATATAGCGATGATAGCGAGTATAATCCTGGATTTTTTCTTGAATTACTTAGACAAATGCTAAAGACTGCTGGAAGTTTAGATAGGATAGTCTTTATACAGGATAATGAACCATTTTTATTAATTCAAGAATATTATCTGTTATATTTGGAAAGATGTGAAATTTTCAGTAAATCTAATCATATTTTTGATGAGGAACTTGAAGTTCAAAAAAAGCTATCAGAAATTCAACTGTATGAAGATGGAAAGTTGTTGAACCATTGGCAATTTGTAAAATCACATGAAAATATTTTTGTTCAAATATCTGATATGGTTGCTGGACTACTTAGGAGATTATTTATGTTTTTGGACGCGAACTCAATAGAAGAAATATATTCTATTGCTCAATCACTTAATGATAAACAGATTATAAATTTCTCAGTTATATGGAATTTAATAAGTAAATCAAATGGAAAATCACAATTATTTATAAAAAATGCTAATACCCCTAAAAATATTTGTGAAAGAATGGAAAAACTACATATGTTAAGTGTTTATAGGTGATGATCGACGTTTTTCGATATATCAATTTTTATAGTGGAATAGTAAAGTATATTTTGACTTTTATATTGATGATTAAAAGAAAAATTTAAAAATTAAAAATTCTGAAGTAGAAATAATTTAAAATTAATCGATTAAAAAAAGGAAGATGATTTATGACAATTGGAATTATATTTGGGGCTGGTGCAGAAAGGGTTTTTGGTTTAAGTGGTGGGAAGGATTTTTCTAAGAAAGTTTTAGGCTTAAATGAGAAAAAAATGAATGATGCAGTTGAAAAATACCATAAAAATAAAGAGATAGACAGTTGGTATCCATCATATAGCAAATACACATGGGAAAAAGATAAATTATTAAAAGCTGCACTAAGAAAGAAATGTTTAGAAGAAAGTAAAAATTATAAAACCAAACAAGAGTTTGAAGATATCATAAATGAGCAATATAAAGAAATAAGTAGAAGAAGTGAAAAAGAACAAGATGAACTTATTGATAGATATACAAGCTATATGGGGATTCTTGATGAAAAATTTCATACCCTTATATCTCCAAGAGAATTGGGACCTATCAATTTTTGGAAAGTTATCGATGCTTATACTAGAGCATATTTAACACTAACAGAAAATATGATTTCGGATGATATTTCGCAACAAAAAGATAAATACATTTGGATATTAGATAATCCAAAAAAAGCAAATGAATACATAAATAAATTTTGTAAAGAAATGGAAATGAAAGATTCATATTATAAAATTATTAAAGAGTGTGCTAGGAAAGATGATCTTAGGATAATAACCACCAATTACACACCATTAATTGATATAATAACTGGTGTAAAGAATGTTGCACATCTTCATGGAAAATTAAATTGGTTTGAGTCTCCTCGTGAATGGAGGGTATATGATGTACTAGAGGGTGAGATACCTACTAAAGAATTGTTATTTCCATACATTTTTATACAAAGTGGTGTTAAACCAATAGTTGAAGAAAAGATATTAATGGAGTATTCTAAGGCAATTGATTATTTACATGAAGTAGAAAAGTTAATTATAGTAGGATATAGATTGAATTGTGATGATAACCATATTAATAGTTTTATTAGGAATTATATATTAAAAGGAAAAAGCGTAATATATTTAGATTTTGATAATGAACGGGAAATTGATATATTAAGAAGATTACGTGTTGATCAAAATTTTGAAAAGATAGACTTTAAGGTATTATCTATCACCAAAAAGAATTCTTTGAGTGTTTTTAAAGATTTGATTGAGTGTAAAAACAATAGGAGGTAATAGTATAATGTATTTTAGCAATAGAACTCCAGCAATGAACAAAGAAGAAATAGAAGATTATTGGAATACTTTGTGTTCTTTCACAGGAAAAGATTCCCAAAAAGAAGCGCAGCTATTAAGTGATAAAATATTATATCCAAATTTTTTATTTAGGTATCGTACTGTAAATAATAATAATCTTGAGGCGTTACGAACAAATAAAATATATTTATCACAAGCAAGTAAATATGATGATCCATTCGATACTTTTTTACATATCGACTTTAGTAGACTTTGTCAGGAATTTGAAGAAAACTATAAGTCTATGCAGCGAATTGAAGACTTGTCTTCTGTACTGAAAAAAATATTTTCCTATTCAGATCAAGATATACTAAGCAAAAATATGAAACTTTTTACATCACCAATAAATTTAAAAAAATTACATGAAAATGGATTGAAAGAGAAGTTCTTATCATATACTCTTCCTATTAGAACAAAGATTCAAGAAAAGGTGTGTTCTGCTTGTTTTTCTGAAAATGGGTTTAATGAGGTGTTATGGTTAAAATATGCAGATATGCATAAAGGCTTTGTATTAATGTATGATCTAACTAATACAGATAAGTTTATTTGTGGCAAAAAGAAGGAATGTGAAAATTGCCCAATAAAACAAAAAGGTGTTTCAATATACCCTGTGTATTATTCAGATAAACCTTATGATGCTACAGAATTTGCTAAGACAATTATGGCGGAAGAAATTTCAGATATTTTCAAGATTCCGTTAGAAAAAATTATGATGAATGGTTTTAAGTCTTCTATTTGGGAAGTTGAAAAAAATAGTTTAATAAAAAAAGAATGTCATAAATATGATCAAGAATGGAGGATGATTGCAAATTGTTCAATAACTCCACCAGTTACAGTTGAATGGATACCAGATAGTGTAATCTTGGGTCTAAGAACCACAGCTGTTGATGCAAAGTTGATTGTTTCTATGGCAAAGCAAGCAGGAATAAAAAATATTTATCAATCTTTTATTGATATGGATAACAGATTAAATGCATTTAAGATCAGTGAAGATGACATCTACAACATTATAGGAGTGAAAATAAAATAATAAAAAGTTCTTATTATTTTTTGATTTTTTTTACCACCTTTGTGCTACCATATATATATTATAAAAATATGTATGATATTAGAAAAAACTTTATCTAGTCTAAATGTTAGTGAATATGTTTAATGTAAAAAGTACTTTAAATATAATGAGAAAGCCATATTAAAGTGTTTCTTTGTTTTAAGTATATGATTATTATTTACTTAAACAGATTTAAGAAATTGTTAATAAGAATGATTTTATGTGTTATGATGTTATTGTTCTATTTGTTTATTGTTGGGACACTTTTGGTACAGTCGCTTTATATAATAGGAAAATATTATACAAATTTATAATTATTTATATTCGTTCATTGATATATTTTAGTGTCTCAATAAGCCTATTAGAAAGATTTAATAAAGATAAAAATATTATGACTTAAATATGGTTTTATATATTTACTACACTAATATATGAAATATTATTCAAATTTATAGCTTTTTATATTTATTAAATTATGAATATAGGTTTAAAATAAAAGATTGAGTAAAAAGGCTACAATATATGAAGTATATTCATTTAATTACTGCATTAAAAAATTAATCTTCCCCTAATATTTCACCCTGTATAAAAGAATTATCGGTTTTACTTCTACCTATTTTTTTTGTGCTGGATGCTACTTTTTTAAAGGTTGAACGGATTAATGTATCCATTTCGCTTTGGTTTACTTCCACATCTTTATCAAAATATGTATATGATGCGTTATATTCCACAAAAGCTGTGCCCTGCTCGCCGTTTCTATGTTTTTCTATAATTATTTCTGCCACATTTTTAAATACTGTATCAGGGTTATATAATTTATCTCTATACAAAAACATAATAATATCTGCATCCTGCTCTATGGCACCTGATTCCCTTAAATCAGAAAGACGGGGACGTTTATTATCAGATTTTTCCACATTTCTGTTTACCTGTGCTAAAGCTACCACTGGAATATTAAATTCTTTTGCCATAGCTTTTAATGACCGTGAAATATCTGAAATCTGCTGTTCTCTATTCTGCATCTGCTTGTTATAACCCATAATCTGCAGATAATCTACAAATATTATATCAAGTTTACCATCGTTATACAGCTTTCTGCATTTACCTTTTATTTGGTTTACTGTTATAGAAGGAGTGTCATCAATATATATAGGTAAATGTTCTAACACATTATTTGCTTCTATATACTGTTCCATTTCGCTGCTGCTGAAATTGCCTGTTCTTAATGTTCTCTGCCCTATTTTACCTATAGCAGAAATAAGCCTTTTAACAATTTGTTCCGAACTCATTTCAAGGGAAAAGAAAGCACAGTTTTTTCCTGTTTTGGCAGCATTTAGTAATGCACTTAACCCAAAAGCCGTTTTACCCATACCAGGCCTGCCTGCCACCACTATTAAATCTGATCTTTGGAATCCGTTAGTGATTTTATCAAGGGCATCAAAACCAGAAGGCACACCTGTTATATCTTTTGATCCGGTTTGGTTTTCTTCCTGTATTTTATTAAGCATCTCTTGATGACGTTCAAGGACTAAAGAAATATGCTCTATAAAACGCCGCAGCCCTGCCCCTTCTCCTAAAGCTGATGTTATATCCTGTGCTTTATCTACTAAAGATTCCACATCATCAGAAATATTATAACCTAATGATGATATTTTGCCACCTGCAGTTATAAGGCTTCTTAAAATAGCTTTTTCTTTTAAGATTTCTATATATTTATCTGCATTAGCAGAGTTTGGTATAATCGTTACAAGCTCTGATAAATATTCTATACCACCTGCTTTTTCTAATTTATCATCATCTGTAAGCTGGCTTAAAAGTGTTACTAAATCTAAAGGTTTACCTTTTCCGTGTAACACTACTAATGCTTCTAATATAAATTTATGGCTCGGATAATAAAAATCATCTACTTTTATAGTTGAAATAATACTGTCTACAATTTCACTGTCAATTAAAAGCGATGCAATAACTGCCTGTTCAGCTTCTAAACTATTAGGTGGGACTTTAGTAGAATTATTATCCATTATTTATACTCTTAATTAGTTTACTGCGTTTACCACTACTGTAAGCTGGCTTTTTATATCTTTATATATATTTACCTTTATAGTGTGGGTGCCTGCTTCTTTAACAGGTTCTTTCATATCTAAAAGTTTTTTATCAACAGGCAGCCCTTGTTTACTTAATTCATCAGCTATTTCCTGCCCTGTTACAGCACCATACAGCCTGCCTGTCTCTCCTGCTTTTAAGTTAAACTCTAGTTTTATAGTTTTTAATTTTTCAGCAAGTGCTTTTGCTTCTGCTGTTTTTAATTTTTCCTGTTCTTTTAAGGATTCTAATTTTTCTTCATGAGCTTTTAAATTGGCAGGTGTTGCTTCTAAAGCTAAGTTTTGTTTAAATAGAAAGTTTTTTGCATAACCTTCTTTCACTTCCTTAATATCACCTTCGTTTGCCACACCTTTTACATTTTTTGTAAAAATTACTTTCATTATTCAAAATCCTCTTTCTTTATTATTGTCATTATAAAAGCAGGTGCATACCCTTTATTTTTTAAGAAATTCATACACTTAATATAATCTTTATAAGGGTCATCACTATTTTCTTTTATGTAACGTTTACTGTATTTTTTTATAATACCTGCTAAATCAATATCTTCTTTTTCTGCAACTTCTTCAATATACGATATATCTTTTATACAACCTGCCTGATACAGCTTGTTTGATATATAATATGGGCCGTAACCTGATTTTAACCTGCTTCTAATAAAGTTATATGATGTTTTTTCATCGTTTATATAACCCATTTTTTCAAATTCTAAAACTACTTTTTCAGCTTCATAATCGCCAAATTTTTTAGCAATTTTGTCATAAAGCTCTTTTTTAAAATAGTCTCTTATACTAAGCAGTTTATAACCATAGCTTAAGCTGCTGGATGCCATTATTCTTCTATATCACTTTTTTTAGGCTGTTTGCTTTCCCCTGTTTCAGTATCCGGCTCTATTTCAATATTAAATTTTTTCCTAAGCTGCCTTTCCACTGATTTTGTTACTTCCGGGTTCTGCTCAAAAAAGATCCTTGCATTAACTTCACCTTGGCCTAGTTTTGTATCCCCCATGGAAAACCATGCCCCTGATTTTTGTATTATTCCTGCTTCTACACCCATATTTAAAATAATACTTTCATTTGATATACCTTTACCAAATAATACATCAAATTCTGCCTTTTTGAAAGGCGGCGACATTTTGTTTTTCACTACTTTAACATTTACTTTATTTGCAATAACTTCTTCTTTTTCCTTTACCTGATTGCCTTTTTTCACTTCCATTCTAACTGATGCATAAAATTTTAATGCGTTACCACCTGTTGTTGTTTCCGGATTGCCAAACATAACACCTAATTTCATACGTGTCTGGTTAATAAATATTAAACATGTTCTTGATTTATTAACAATAGCTGTTAATTTTCTTAAAGCCTGGCTCATAAGCCTTGCCTGTAAACCCATATGGGAATCCCCCATATCCCCTTCTATCTCTGCTTTTGGTGTGAGAGCTGCCACAGAATCCACCACTATAACATCAATAGCACCACTTCTTACTAATGTTTCAGTAATTTCTAAAGCTGATTCCCCGTTATCAGGTTGAGATACAAGAAGATTATCAGTATCTACACCGATTGCAGCTGCATAACTTGGGTCAAGTGCATGTTCTGCATCAATAAATGCTGCTACACCGCCCATTTTTTGGGCTTCTGCTATAATATGTAGTGCTATTGTTGTTTTACCACTTGATTCTGCCCCATATATTTCTATTATCCTGCCTCTAGGAACACCGCCTATACCTAAAGCTGCGTCTAATGATAAAGCACCTGTAGGGATTACAGGAATTTTATCTTCCGGTTTATCACCTAAACGCATAAGCGAGCCTTTACCAAAATCTTTTTCTATTTTTCCTAGTGCTAATTCTAATGCTTTCTTTTTATCGCTGTCCATTTGGCCTCCAAAACCATATTCTGTGTTATCTTATTCTTATTACCATTTTTATGAGTCAATAAATGACGTTTTACTGTTCAATTCTGCTGATATAGTTATTTAATGCGTCAATATATGCCTCTACCGATGCTATTAATACATCCTGAGAATAACCTCTGCCTAATACATCTATGCTGCTTGAATTAAATTCTGCAATAACAGTTACTTCCCCTTGTGCATCTTTTCCCTGGGTTACTGCGTTTATTTTATAGCTTTTAAGTCTGCCCTGATAACCTGAAATCCTTTCCACCGCTTTAAAAGCAGCATCTACAGGGCCTTCCCCTGTTGATGAATCTGTTATCATTTCACCTTTATGGTTTTTCAGCCTGATTGTAGTTGTAGCAATCATATTTAAACCGCTGTTAAAACCTGCATAATCTAACTCATAATATTTTTTAGTTTCCCTAAGTTTACCGAGAACAATAGCTTCTATATCTTCATCAAAAATTTCTTTCTTTTTATCTGCTAAATCTTTAAAGGCTTTAAAGGCTTTTTCTAAATCTTTATCATTAAGGTTATAACCCATTTCATTAAGCCTTGTTTTAAAAGCTGCCCTGCCTGAATGTTTACCCAGCACTAATGAGTTTTTCATTATGCCTACACTTTCAGCAGTCATAATTTCGTATGTGGAACGTTCTTTTAAAACTCCGTCCTGATGAATACCTGATTCGTGAGCAAATGCGTTTTTACCTACAATCGCCTTATTAGGCTGCACTTCTACACCTGTAATAGATGTAATCATTCTACTTGTTTTATATATTTCTGTTGTATTTATAGTAGTTGTTATATCTTTATAGAAATCTTTACGCACATTTAATGCCATACATATTTCTTCTAAAGCAGAGTTACCTGCCCGTTCGCCGATACCGTTAATTGTGCATTCCACCTGGTCTGCTCCTGCCCTGATAGCTGCAAGAGAGTTTGCAACCCCCATACCTAAATCGTCGTGGTTATGGGTGCTTAATACTACTTTATCAATATTAGGCACATTATTTTTAACACCTGCAAAAAGATTATATATTTCATCAGGCATAATATAGCCTACAGTATCCGGCAGGTTAATAGTTGTGGCACCTTCTTTTATAACTGCTTCTATTATTTTATATAAAAATTCAGGATCGCTACGTAAGGCATCTTCTGCACTAAATTCTATATTATCACATTTATTTCTTGCATATCTTACTGCTTCTTTTGCTGTCTCTATTACTTCTTCCCGTGATTTTTTCAGCTTATATTTCATATGTATATCAGAAGTAGCAATAAATGTATGGATACGTGGACGGGCTGCTTTTTCTAAAGCACTACTTACAGCATCAATATCCCCTTTTGTTGCACGGGCAAGGCCGCATACTGATGCATCTTTTATAATAGATGCTATCTCTGCCACAGATTCAAAATCACCAGGAGATGATGCAGGAAAACCTGCCTCTATAACGTCAATACCCAGCTTTTCAAGCTGAAGTGCAAGGCGTATTTTTTCATCTTTTTTCATACTAAAACCGGGGCATTGTTCCCCGTCTCTTAATGTGGTGTCAAAAAATATTATTTTACGCATTACTGCTTCCTTATACTTCTATTTACTCTGATACTATTTCCTGCTCTAACTGTTTTTTCCTGTTTTTCATCGTCCGTATTAAGCCGATAATCATACCTATAATAATGTATAATGTAATTAAAGCAAAACCAGCCAGCTCAAAATAAAGCACTAAAATAGATATTAATATAAGCACAAGCACTAATGTTTGAAATGGGTGGGCTTTTAGAAAACCTATTTTTTTAAAGCTGTAAAAAGGCACTGTGCTTACCATTAAAAAAGCAAGAACGTATATGCTTATTAAGAAAAATATGGAAAGGGCAGTCCTTGTTAAATCAAGATTATATTCATTAATAAAAAGAACACTCATAGCAATAAAAGCAGCAGCACCAGGAATAGGCAGCCCTACAAAATAAACGTTACTTATTTTACCGCTTTGAACGTTAAACCTTGCAAGCCTTAAGGCACCGCTTGCTATAAAAAAGAATGCTGCCACAATACCTATTTTACCAAAACCTTTTAAAAGCCATTCGTATACTAATATAGCAGGTGCTACACCAAAAGACACCATATCACATAAAGAATCAAGCTGAACACCAAAATCACTTGTGCCGTTTACTATTCTTGCAACTTTACCGTCAATACCGTCAAAAAATGCAGCAAGTATTAAAAAATATGCAGCAAATACAAAATTATCACCTTTTACATTCATACTGCCTACTGACAGCATAATGGAATATACACCGCAAAAAAGCCCTAATATTGTAATAATATTAGGAAGTATTATATTTCTGTTATGACGCAGTGTTACATTTATTTTTGTTTTTGATGACATACTCATTTTCTTTACCTTTATTGTTTATTAAATTTAGCGATTATACTTTCACCTGCTTTAACTTCATCATCTTCTTTTACAGTGATTTCTGCTGAAAGCGGGAAGTAATGGTCTACACGGGAAGAAAATTTTATCATACCAAACCTGTCCCCCGTTGCCATTAAATCACCTTCTTTTACGTAGCTTACAGTTCTTCTTGCCACAAGACCTGCCACCTGGACAGCAATAACTTTACCGTAATTTGTATCAAAAGTAATTATATTTCTTTCATTTATAATAGAAGCATCAGGACGGCTTGCATTAACAAATTTACCAGGTATATGGCGGATAGATTTTACAGTGCCTGTAACAGGTGTTCTATTAACATGCACAGAAAATACATTCATAAATACACCTACTTTTTTATATTTTTCGCCTTCAAATTCTACTTCCTGCACTTCTACAACTTTACCGTCAGCAGCTGATACTGCAATATCTGCTTCAATAGGAGAATTTCTTTCAGGGTCTCTAAAAAACCATATAAATAAGGCAAGCAGTAAAACTGATACTGTAACCCATATATACCATGGTATAATATAAAATAATATTGCTGCCACTAATGCACTTAATATAAAAGGGTATCCTTCCTTAGCTATCATAAATTACCTCGTAATATAAATTTCTCGTAAATTATAACATAAAAACTAATGTGTGGCAATATGTTTTATTTTTATAAATTATTATTA
>RCNI01001712.1_pt1 | contig 11418 bp, 9 predicted proteins | sample 2041151 | NCBI WGS metagenome assembly RCNI01 (sample SAMN09708214, study PRJNA481090) | feces metagenome | isolation source: feces | place: Antarctica: Albino Rookery
TCATAAGCTGACATGGCAGTTAAATTAACTTTAGCAGTAGATGATGATAAGACCTTTCTCAATTTTCTAGTACCAGAGTATTCAAGCATTCATTTTGATCATGTTTCATATGGTAAAGCTTTATAACTTACATAGTTTGCTGGTCCAACTAATGGGTTTTGAGGGGATTCAACTGGAGCAGCTTCAGATTGGTTGTACGGAACATTTCATCTCGGTCTTTTAATTCCAAGAAGATTAGAAGTTGAAATAATTGATGCTGTAGTTAAACCTACACCAGTCAATGCAATTGGAAGTATATACTTCATTCTTTTAGAAAATTTCATTTTTAATACAATATCCCCTATACAACGATTACATAAATTATACAACAAAATAATATTTTGTAATCCTAAACGGATTATTTTAATGTGGCATTTTGTTTGTTTTTGGTTAAAAATTATAGTGATTTCATTAAAAACGCTAAATTATTTATAATTTAAAATTTTTAACCCTATTAGTTCATTTGGGGATAATTTATATTCGGAATGACATAAATTTACTTGATTTTTGCTTTAGATAAATCATGAAATATCAGTAAATTGAGTAAATCAAACCTGCTAATAAACTGAATGCTACTAGAGTTCAATTGATAATCCTTACTGCACTAATAAAGTTTAATTTAAGGTTGTTTTTAATTATTTGAGTAAATATTCCACTTGAAGCAATGCCAATAGAAAGGATTGATTGATACACGCCCATTGGTGAAATTCAAGGTGTATTAAATGATTTTGAAAGCACTGATCCTAGCACAAAGTTATAGAGCACACCATAACCAAATCCATTTAAAGCGTGGATGAAGAAATAACCTAATGGATGAGTGATATAAGTTGCAGAAATCATATAAACAATTCAACTTAAAACTCCTAATCAAAAGATAGAAATGTTACTCATCTTCTTAATTAAAATGGTTCCAACCATAACTCCACCAATTAGTTGAGCTAGACTAAAAATAACTGATAAATAACCTTCATAACCACTTGTATTCTTGTTTGAAAGTTTGCCTAAAGATTGTAAATGTAAGGTTCCAACAGCACCTGAATTGGAGAACTTTATGAAGGTAATTATACTACCAATAATACATAATAAAACTAGTTCTAAACTGTCTTTTTTTGGTTCAAAAATATCAGCATTTTGGGTGCCGAATTGCTCTCTATTTTCCTTAATAAAAAACACCAAAATAATGGTAATTAAGGTGAAGATTAAGCCTATTAATCAAAGGTATTTTAAGACATTAATATCAGTGATTTTATTGCCTTCTGTATGTGATGCTACCATTAAAATTGATTGTAATGGAGCAGTTAAAAAGTTAGCTAATAAAGGTGGGATTGAAAGCAAAGAAACTGTAGCATAATTCTTGAATCCTGGGTATTGCTCTCGAAATAATAATTGAAAGGTGCCAATACATGATGCACCAAAACCAACACCAATTGATTCAATTAAATTTGTAGTTGTATTTGGCACAACTAAGACAGGAATATATAATGCCATTTGGATAATACAAGCAAGGTATAAGAAGCCCTTTCTAGATTTAAGTGAACAGCTCACTACATCAGCTAGTGGCCGTACTATAATTCCGATTAATCCATAGGCAGCTAAAACAATAGCAGTATGCTTAAAATCAATCATATTCTGGAGTGTTCCAGTATAAGCTCTTAATAGCATAGGAGCTATTCAAAAACTTGTGTAGGTCAGAAACAATAGCTTGAAGCCTTTTTGTTTAATGGGTAGTCTATACAAATATCAAATAGATCCTGCTAAAACAACAATAAAAATGCACAAATTAACAAGGACCTTAGTTAACATTGCAGGTGTCATCTAAGCACTCCTTAAAAAATTAATACTATATATTATATAATATTTATATAAATACTTTGAGATTTAGGATAATGCTATGAATAAATTAAAATTCAAAAAATTACAAAAAGATATTATTGGTATTAAAATGCCAGCTATTGATGGAGATGCTGGTTATGACCTATATACTAGTGAAACCATCACTATACAACCTCACTCAGCTGCCAGTGTACACACTCAAGTGGCTGTTGAATTACCTCAAGGGTATTGAATGGAAATTATGCCAAAGTCAGGTTTAGCAACAAAACATAATATTGCCGTACATAATGGGGTAATTGATAATGGCTATCGTGGTGAAATAATTGTTCACATCTATAATCACTCTGATAAGGAATATACTTTTAACAAAAATGATAAATTAGCTCAAGCTGTATTAAGAAAGTTACATGTGCTTGAATTAGAAGAAGTGGAAGAACTTAGTAATAGTTCAAGGGGTAAGGCTGGTTTTGGTTCAACTGGAAAGTAAGGTGTAGTTATGGCAACAAACAAAATAGATACACAAAATGACAAGAGTACTAAAAAAATTGATAGTACTAAAACTAAAAAACTTGTTGAATATGAAACTGAGACATTAAAGGTTGAAGAAGTTCAACACGAAGAAAAGATCACTAAGTTGCTTTATACTAGCCCAGAAACTAAAAGCAAGAAAACTACTGTCTTAAAAGAATTTGATTTGCAATTACTTAAAGTAGTTGGTATCAAAGAAGTAAATGCTAAAACTAAAGTCTACCGTTTAGAATCTGCCTCATCTCAAAAACTGCCTTCATTTAAGGCTGGACAATACATAGAAATAAAAACTAAGATAGATGATATCTTATATAGTAGAAAATACTCTTTATGTTCATCACCTAAAGATGTGGAAAAAGATAAATTTTATGAAATTATGGTGCAATACCACACTAATAGTATTGTTTCTAAAAAAATCTTTAATGAATGAAAAGTAGGAACTAAGACAGTGTCATCATCTCCAATTGGTAATTTCTATTATTGAGATGACTTTGAATATAAGAATATTTGTGCCATCACTAATAGTGTTGGAGTAGCACCAATCTATTCCTTAGCTAAAACTATTGCTGAAGGTGATTTAAATGTCTTTATCACTATCTTTAATACAGCTAAGACAGAAGATGAATTATTACTTAAAGATGATTTTGATACATTAGATAGAATTTCTAAAAAGGTAAAGGTAATTAATGTAGTTAGCCATACTATTAAATCTGAATATGAAAAAGGCCCTATTAATATTGATATCATTAATAAATATTGTGATATTAAGGATTGTACCTTCTATATTTGTGGAATGAAATCTACTTGTGATAATATCATCAACAAGATCACCAACAAAACAACTAAACACATCATTACAGAAGATGATGAGTAACCATTATTTTAAATATAACTAAAGATGGGTAAAATAAAATGCTACACTAGTTAGCATTTTTTTGTATCTAAGATTGAATTGAGTAGTTATTCTTTATCTACTAGGCTTAAATAAAGTTCTTGTAAGTCTTCATTTTCTACTTTAGCTGGGCCTTCTAGCATTAGGTCATTACCAGCTGAGTTTTTAGGGAAGGCTATAACATCCTTGATTGAGTTAGAGTTAGTCATTAGCATTAATAATCTATCTAATCCAATAGCTAAGCCACCATGTAGAGGTACGCCATATCTAAAAGCTTCAATAATAAATCCAAATTTATCTTTAATTTGTTTTTCACTTAAACCTAGGGCTTGGAACATTCTATTTTGGATTTGGGCATCACAAATTCTAATAGATCCTCCACCAACTTCATATCCATTTAAAACAATATCATAACTTCTTGCTCTGGCATTAGCTTGATCTTTATCAAAGGTTGCTTCACATTCTTTGGTTGGAGATGTAAAAGGGTGGTGAGCTGAAGCATAGGTGTTGGTTTCTTCATCATATTCAAATAATGGTCAGTTAACTATTCAAACAAATTTAAAGTCATCTGGTTTAGTTAGGTTATATAGTTTGGCAACTTCAGTTCTTACGGCACCTAAGGCTTTGTTGGCTACATCATTAGTATCAGCTACAAATAAAATGACAGCATCTGATACTTTATGAGGTTTTAATACTTCTAGGATTAAGTTTTCTTCAATTACCTTAGCAATTGAACCTTCTGTTAGCTTATTAGCTTTAACATTTACTCATGCTAGACCTTTGGCTTTGTTATCTTTGGCAAACTTTTCTAGTTTAGCAACTTGATTCTTTTCAATAGATTGGTTTGGGATAACAATTGCTTTAATCTTATGACCACTTGCTACAGTGGCTTTAAAGATGTTAAATGTAGTGTTTTTAAAGATATCACTAACATCCTCAATCTTACAACCGAATCTTAAATCTGGTTTATCACAACCATATTCATTCATGGCTACATCATAATCCATTCTTTCAAATGGTATTTGTAGATCTACATTAAGAACTTTTTTAAAAGTATGTTTTAACATTCCTTCAACCACATTTTGGATATCTTGTTCATTGATAAAGGACATTTCCATATCTACTTGAGTAAATTCAGGTTGACGGTCACTTCTTAATGGTTCATCTCTAAAACATCTAGCAATTTGAAAATACTTATCAAATCCAGCTACCATTAATAATTGTTTAAAGGTTTGAGGGGATTGAGGTAAAGCAAAGAAAGCGTGCGCTTTATTTCTAGTTGGTACTAAATAGTCTTTAGCACCTTCTGGTGTTGGACGACATAAGAATGGTGTTTCAATTTCTTCAAAAGCATCTTTAATTAAATATTCACGCATAGCTTGAATGGTTTGAGATCTTAATTGAATTTTAGATTTAACCGATTCTCTTCTTAAGTCTAGATAACGGTATTTTAATCTGATGTCTTCATTGGCATCTGTATTTTCATCAACCACAAATGGGGTATTGTCTGCTTTAGAGATTAAATCTAGTTCTTTTAATTCAATTTCATATAATCCTGTGGGGATATCTTTATTAGGACTAGAACGTAAGATAACTTTACCAGTGATGTGAACAACTGATTCTTTAGATAAAGAGTGGATTTGTTCAAATAAAGGGTGTTTATCATTTAGTGCTACTTGGACTACACCTGTTTTATCATATATATCCATAAAGATTAAAGAACCAAGTTTACGGTTCTTTTTAACTCATCCATAGATTTCAATTTCTTGATTTAAGTGTTGTTTATTTACTTTACCACAATATACTCTCATTAACTTTTAATTCCTTTCAGTCATTGATCAAATTCTTCTAATTTAATTATTTCTTCTTTTTTATTAATTTGATCTTTAATTATTAGTTGTTTGTTATCAAGTTCCTTATCACCAATTATTATTACATATCTAGCGTTTTGTTTTTCAGCATATTTAAAGTGTTTATCTATTTTAGTAGCACTATAATTGCATGCACTACTTAAACCTAAGGATCTTGATAAGTTGATTAGTACATAAGTACAATTCAAAGCTTGTTCACTTAATGGAGCATAAACAATATCGGTTGTTTTTTTTATTAAGAAATCAGGATTTTCATCTTTAATAGCAATAATTAATCTTTCTATTCCTAAACCAAAACCAACACCAGGTACATCTGGCCCACCAGTTAGTTTAACAAGTTCACTATATCTACCACCACCAATAATAGTTGATTGACCCTTTAATTTATCTGATTTGGAAACAAATTCATATACTAAACCATTGTAATAATCTAATCCTCTTACAAGGTTAGGGTTGATTTGGTATTTGATGTCTAACAGGTTTAAGATGTCTTTAATATTATTGAAGTATTTCTTATCTTCTTCAGATAGGAAGTTTTCTAATTGGGGAGCTTTTTTAACAAAGTCTTTTTCACCATCTACTTTGTCATCTAAAATTCTTAAAGGGTTTTTGTCTAATCTATTTAATGAGTCTTGTGATAATTGATCCTTGTAGTCTTTAAAATAATCTCTAAGAGCATCGGCTCATCTTTGTCTTGTAGCTGCGGAACCAATATTATTTAGTTCTAATGTAAAATTAGTAACACCACACGTTTCTAGGATAGCACTAGCTAAACAAATTGTTTCTACTTCATCTGATTGGGTAATAGCACCAACAACTTCGATTCCAAATTGGTGGAATTGACGTTGTCTCCCTGATTGTGGTCTTTCGTATCTAAACATAGGACCCATATAGAATACTTTTAGTGGAGTAGATGTATTAGCTAACATCTTTTCTTCTACAATAGCTCTAATAGTTCCAGCTGTACCTTCAGGTCTTAATGCTATTTCACGATCACCTTTATCTTTGAAATTATAAAACTCTTTGTGAACAATATCACTAGTATCACCAACAGCTTTAGTGTATAACTGAGTACTTTCAAACATTGGTGTTCTAATTTCTTCTATATTATATTGTTCAGCTAGATAACGGATGATGCTTTCTACTTGATAAAAGTATCTAGCTTCATCTCCACATAAATCTACAGTTCCTCTTTGTTTTGTAAAAGTCATTTTTACCTCTCTATTATTATATTAGTTTTCAAGAATGAATAATTCCTTTATTTGCTAATTCTGATGTCATTTTTTCTAGGTTAGAATAGTTTTTTACATAAATGTCTGCATTGATAGTAAATTCCTTATTAGCTTTATTCTTATTTAAGTCAAATTTAGAAATAACCCCTTTATAACGGGTAATGATGTTAATGATTGAAGTAGAACAGTCTGGAGTAAAGTATCCATTCATTACAATCTTAGCTTTAAAAGATCTAGAAGAACGTTTAATTTTTTCTTTAGATCATTGAAGTACAATCATTTTATCTTTAGCATTTATTTTAGGACAATTATAACGATGGACATTTAAGCTACTACCATTTAATATTCCTACAACATCTAAAGGTGGAATTTTTGAACAACAGTCAGTAATATTAATATTTGTTATATAAAAGTTTGATTCTTTAGATTCAAATAGTGATTTATGCATTAATCATTTTCATGATTGTGATTGAATTCGCTGAATAAGATGACGACGTTCACTAGTTTTGTTACCAAATAGTTTTATTAATTCATGTCTAGGTACGTTAATGATATCCATGCAATCAAGGAATTCTTTAATACTAGCAATATGGAATTGTTTATCAATAAATTCTTTGATATCCTTACGTTGAATTTCTTTGTTAGTGTATTTAGAAACTTCTTCAATGAATTCGTTAGTTATTCTTTCACTATTAGTATTCATTTTTTGAAGTTGGTCATGGATATGTTTTTTTACTACGGCATCATGAGATATAAATTCTCATTGACGACTAATAGTTTTAGTGTTTGAAAACACCATTTGAATTTGGTCACCTGGTTGGATAATGTAAAACATTTTTTCGACATTACCGTTAACTATAAAAGAATCAATATAATCAAATTTAGGTTTATTAACAAAGAAAGCATAATCAATTAGTTTAGTATTTTCAGGAATCTTCTTTCAAGTCATAGTGTTTTTATCAAGGGTGTTGATAAATTTTTGTTTAGCTAGCTTTTTGATGATGGAAAGTGATTCTTGAGAGTTGTTGATGTCATTGCCTTTAGCAACTAAGTTGGTCATTTGATCAAACCCAAAGTCATATTCATTATGTTTGTCTTTATATTTTCAATGTGAAGCAATTCCATAGTTAGCAATGCGGTCCATGTCTTTAGTTCTAATTTGCACTTCGATATTTAGCCCACGGTATGAAATAACAGTATGAAGGGATTGATAAAGGTTAATTTTAGGCGTTGAGATATAATCCTTAAAATCGTTGTCTAGATTAAAGAAATTACAATGAATCACCCCTAACACTAAATAACAGTCTAAAATTCTATCCACAATAATCCGAACCCCAAATAAATCTTTAAGGTTATCATTTTGTTTTATTTTTTCATAAGTAGAATAAACAGATTTGACTCTGGATACTATTTCACAATCAATATGGTTTCCTTCAAGACACGATTGGATCTTGTGGATTACTTCTTCATATGACTCAAGGTGCTTCTTAGTTAATTTATCAATAGTTTCTTTAGTTTTTTTATATTCTCCTGGTTCTAGGATTTTCATACAGATATTGTTAAGTTCTGTTTTTACATCATACATCCCTAACCGACCAGCAATAGCAGCATATACTTCTTTAGTTTCTAAAGCTTTTTTAATTTGTTTTTCTTTCTTACGACATTCAATAGTTCTCATGTTATGTAATCGATCGGCAATCTTAATTAGAATTACTCTTAAGTCTTTAGACATTCCAAGGAACACTTTAACAATTGCTTCATCTTGTGAATCTGTAACTAAGTTTTTAGTACTATCCATATTATCTCTATTCTTAGAAGAGAATGAAGATACTTTTGTAACTGCATCTACTAATTTTGCCACAGTATCACCAAACTCATTTCTAATTTCATCTAAAGTAGCATCGGTATCTTCAACTACATCATGCAATAATCCAGCAATAAAAGAATCAAGATCTAGGCCTCATGACATTAAAATCTTACAAACCTGCATTGGGTGTGTTACATAAGGTTCTCCTGATGTTCTAAATTGACCTTCATGGTACATAATAGCAAAGTCCATTGCTTTACATACAGAGGCAATGTCTTCTTTTGAAAATTCATGATTCATCATTTCAACTTTAATTTCATCATAAAGTTGTTTTACTTCCTTTTGCATAAGTTCAATTTACCTCCTTTAAATAAAAATAGTAGATGCGCCACAATCCATATGGGACATTCTACTATAAGATAACTGATTAACAAGAATAATAATTTATTATCTTTTCGAAGCAAGTTCAATTGCTACAATTGTAGCTCTTAAATAAGGAATAATTGTGATGTAGAATATCCCTTGAACAAAGTACATAGCTACAAAGTTTAATCCATTAATGATTGGATTAGTAACTTGCATTCAGAATGCTCTAGTTGTTGTCTTAGCATTGTGCACACGCATAGAAGCTCAATTTCTACATTTTAGAATATGGTATTGAGCAAATGTTTTATACTTAAAAAGCTTATCAATCTTAATTGATTTTTTGCATGAGTGGTAGTTTGCTTTAGTAATAGTATTATGATTAATGTATTTTTGGTATGCCATTTTGATTCCCTCTCCTAGTGTACTGGAACTTTCTTAACTTCTTTTAATTTGTATTTATGTTTTTCATCTAAAACATAGTTTTCGTTAACTTCAATGTAACCTTGTTCTAATAAGTGTTGTAACATTTTAGGTAATGATTTTTTACCATTCTTAGCCATTTCAGATGGAAGCAAATCTAAAGCAGTTTTTAAGATTTCTGCTTCCACTTTATAAACATCAGCAATATCAATTAATCTTTCATCGACAATATCTTTTTTAACTACTGCAGGTGCATTAGAAGTTTCTTTTGGTGCTGGTAGTGGTTTAGGATTGATAATTTTATTACCTTCATTAATATCTGAATCAATATCCTTAATTTCAGATTGTACTCTCTTTTGAGCTTCTTTAATGACAGCTAATTGTTCAGCCTTCTTAGCTTTTTCTTCAGCTTTTTGAGCTGCTAATAATGTTGATTTTTGGTTTTTAATTTCTTTTTCTTTCTTAGAAATTCATCTTACTAATTCATCAAGTTCTGCTTTGTATGGATCAACTGGTTTGTTTGAATTAATGAATTTAATAGTAGCTTCAATTTCACTCTCGTGTTGACCAACTTTTTCAAGTTCTTTTTCAATTAATTTAATTTCCTCATTGATTGATTGACCAACTAGTTGACGTTTATAGGCTTTGATATCTGCGCTTCTAGCGTTACATCAGCTAACAATTTTGCCCATTTCTTTTGCCATTGGATCAACTGGAATGTTTTTCTTAGCTTCATTAAGTTCTTGTTCAATGTAAAGAAGTTCATTGTGAACTGTATTATAGAATTTTTGTAATTCAGCAAGTTCTTGTTTATCAGCAAGGCCATTTCTAAGCTTGTTGTATTTTTTAATTTGAGCATCTCTTTCAGCTGCTCATTTTGCAATCTTACCAAGTTCTTTAGCCATTGGATCAATTGGAATAGCTTTCTTAGCTTCATTAAGTTCATCAGAAGTAATTTGTAATTCAGCTTGAACAGCAATCAATTTATCTTGAAGAGCATGATATTCTTCAGGACTGTACCCTTGTTTTTGTTTAGCTTTAAATTCTTTAATTTCTTCTTCTCTAAGAGCAATTCATTTAAGAACTTGATCCATTTCCTTCTTAACTGGAGATAAAGGACCTTTTTCTCTCACAACACCAACAGGAGTAGTATTTGGTAATGGAGCAGACATTGGAGCTTGTTGTCCAGGGATTTGAGATCCAAGTCCTGTAGTTGGAGCAGAAGCTTGTTGTGGTGCTAAGATTTCAAGTAGACTTTCATAGTCAGTTGCACCTTTTTGGTCTAATTCTTTTGCTACAGATTTGTATTTGTTAAGTTCTAGAGCTAAGCTCTTTAGCAAGGGTAAGTTAAGTACCACACCTTTAGCAATTAGTTCTTCTAATTTTCTACTAGTTGCTGCAATATTTAATTCTTTGCTTAATTTTTCTCATTCATATTCTGGTAAGTTGTATTTAACCATGAAGTTAATTTTGTTTCACTTTTTAGAGAATTCAACAAAATCACAAGTTGAAACATCATCAAACATTCTTAAATAGTCTTTGTTTTCGTCAATTCTTGAATATAAACGGTCAATGATAATTTCAGCTGCGATTAATAAGTTCTTGTATCATGAACCATCATATTGGTTTGTTTCTACAGGGAAAGAGTTTCCAACTTCTTTTTCAAGGTGGATGTGTGTTAAGTGAATATTACTTACTAACATGTTTGTTTCTTTAAAAAATTCTTTAATAACATTGATGAAAGTAAGATTACTACCTGTATCTTGATCCATTAGAAGTGCTTTTTCAATCTTAAACATAGTTAACTCCATTCCTATATATATAAGTTTTCTATATAGATAATCAATATAATTATACCATTTTATAGGGCAAAATAGACTAAAAATGCACACCTTACGGTGCGCATCAGTAAATTGATCAATTTAAAAATGGTTGCTTTTTGTAATATCTGAAGACCCCACGGTTTACTAAGATATTGCATCCCCGAAGGGAAATAAGTCTATAAAATAGTAAATACTCTTGGGAGTTTATTATGAATCTAAAAACTAATTGAGACTCTGATCCGCTACTTTTAGGAGACCCACGGTTAATTGGTAAGAAAGTTAGTTTAGCAGATTGTGACTTGTTTGTAAAATGCAATGGATTCACCTTCGCGAAAACTCATCATTTTCTAAAAAACTGTTTTTCTAGCAATGTTGTGAATAAAAGATAACTGGGTTTGAAATAAACTCTAATAAATAATCTCTAGACCAGCTCACACCATAATTCGCAGCATCTCAGCGCCTGAAGCAATTTCTTTGACTAATAACAAAAATATAAGAACAATCTCTATTCGAAACTTGGTAGAGTTTCCAAATATTACATATTAATTTTACCACTTTATATGAAGGATTTTTGCAATCCCCTTCTATATATAATATATATAATAAC
>RCNI01001713.1_pt1 | contig 11415 bp, 11 predicted proteins | sample 2041151 | NCBI WGS metagenome assembly RCNI01 (sample SAMN09708214, study PRJNA481090) | feces metagenome | isolation source: feces | place: Antarctica: Albino Rookery
ATTGAACCAATAGCTTTAAACTTTAGTTATAAAAATGGATCATTGTATTACCAGTTGATCAATTGAGATCTTTTTGGGAAAGCAATTGAAGATTGTGATTTTGTATTATTATTATTAAATCAAAGTGAAGCATTAACTTCTGGAGACCGTGAATTAATCGCTTTAACTAAAAATGTTAAAAGGGTAGTTATTTTAAATAAATGTGATCTTGAGACGAAACTAGATATGGATGAACTAGCTTTATTAGTTAATGAAGCCGAAATTATTAAAACCTCGATGTTAGATAAATTAGGGATTGATCAATTAGAACAAACCATTGCAGATTATTTCTTCCAAGGACAAATGGGCGAACGTGATGCGACTTACTTATCGAATACTCGTCACATTGCTTTATTAGAAAAAGCTGATCAAGCTCTACAAGAAGTTTTAATGGGAATACAAGCAGGAATGCCCGTTGATTTAATTCAAATTGATTTTACTCGTGCTTGGGATTTGTTAGGTGAAATTACGGGTGATAGCGTTCAAGATGAATTATTAACACAGTTATTTAGTCAATTCTGTTTAGGAAAATAGGGGGCGGAATATTTGGCGAAATTAGCAACGATTTGTTATATCGATAATGGTCAAGAATTATTAATGCTTCATCGGAATAAAAAGATTAATGATATACATGAGGGGAAATGGATTAGTGTTGGAGGGAAACTAGAAGTTGGGGAAACTCCAGAAGAATGTGCTATTCGTGAGGTTTTTGAGGAGACTGGATTATCTGTAGAGGAGTTACGAATGCGTGGTATTATTACTTTTCCAGAATTTACACCAAATGATGACTGGTATACATATGTTTTTCATGTAACTAAATTTTCAGGTGAAGTAACGGAGTGTTCAGAAGGGACATTGAAGTGGGTGCCATATCAAGATGTTAAGGATTTGCCAACATGGAAAGGTGATCGCATCTTTTTAGAATGGATTTTAGAAGATAGGCCATTCTTTTCTGCAAAATTTATTTATAAAGAGATGGAGTTGCTGGATTATTCAGTGGTATTTTATTGAGAAAATAATAAAAAAATTAAAAAGATAAAAGGGGAAAATTATGCAAACATATAATGCAGGAGAATATGATGTAATTGTAGTTGGTGCTGGACATGCGGGAAGTGAAGCTGCTTTAGCAAGTGCTCGTATGGGTGCTAAAACATTGTTATTAACATTGAATTTAGATATGGTGGCGTTTATGCCATGTAATCCATCAGTAGGAGGACCGGCAAAAGGAGTTGTTGTGCGAGAAATTGATGCCTTAGGTGGTGAAATGGGGCGTAATATCGATAAGACTTATATCCAAATGCGAATGCTAAATACTGGTAAAGGTCCAGCTGTACGAGCTTTACGTGCGCAAGCTGATAAACATGCCTATGCACAAGAAATGAAGAAGACGATTGAAGGTCAAGATAATTTAGATTTACGTCAAGGGATTGTGGAAGAATTAGTAGTTGAAGATGGTGTGTGTCGAGGTGTTATTACTAGTTCGGGTGCAAAATATAGTGCTAAAGCCGTTGTTTTAACAGCTGGAACTTCTTCACGTGGTAAAATTATTATTGGTGAATTAAAATATTCATCAGGGCCAAATAACTCACAGCCGTCTATTAAATTATCAGAAAATTTAATAGATTTAGGGTTTGAATTAGCTCGTTTTAAAACAGGAACTCCGCCACGTATTTTAGGCTCAACTATTGATTATTCAAAAACAGAAATTCAACCAGGGGACGATGTGGCTAATTTGTTTAGTTTTATGTCTCGTTTAGAAGATTATCGTCAAGATCAAATTCCATGTTGGCTAACTTATTCAAATGAATTAACGCATGAAGTTATTCGTGCTAATTTACATCGTGCACCAATGTTTACGGGGATCGTTGAAGGAGTTGGTGCGAGATATTGTCCGTCAATTGAAGATAAAGTGGTTCGTTTTAGTGATAAACCACGTCATCAAATCTTCTTAGAACCAGAAGGAGAGCATACTGATGAAGTCTATATTCAAGGATTATCAACCTCTCTACCAGAAGAAGTTCAAATTCAAATGATTCGTAGTGTAGAAGGGTTAGAAAATGCAGAAATGATGAGAACAGGGTATGCGATTGAGTATGATGTCGTTGTACCACATCAATTAAAAGCCAGTTTTGAAACCAAAATAATTGAAAATCTATTTACTGCTGGACAAATGAATGGTACATCAGGTTATGAAGAAGCGGCTGGTCAAGGGTTATATGCTGGAATCAATGCGGTTCGTAAAATCCGTGGCGAAGAACCATTTATTTTAGGGCGCAGTGATGCGTATATTGGGGTATTAGTAGATGATTTAGTAACAAAAGGAACAACTGAACCATATCGACTTCTAACATCTCGTGCAGAATATCGATTATTATTACGTCATGATAATGCGGATTTGCGTTTGACGGAAAAAGGGTATGAGTTAGGATTAGTAGATGAAGAACGTTATCAACAATATTTGTTGAAAAAGGAAAAAATTTCCAAAGAAATCGAACGTATTTCGAATATACGTTTCAAACCAACTGAAGAAATTCAAGAATTTTTGATTTCTAAACAGTCTGCGCCGTTAAAGGATGGTATCTTATTTATTGATTTATTAAAACGTCCAGAATTATCTTATGCAGATTTAGTTGCGTTCTTCCCACCATCAGAACTATTGGAACGAGATATTATTGAACAAGTTGAAATTTCAATTAAATATGCCGGATATATCTTAAAAGCACAAGAAAAAGTTGAAAAACAAAAACGTATGGAAGCAAAACGTATTCCAGAAAATATTGATTATGATGCAATTAATGGGTTAGCAACAGAGGCTCGTCAACGATTGAAATTAATTCAACCACAAACAATTGCTCAAGCAAGCCGAGTTAGTGGTGTTAATCCAGCAGATATTTCTATTTTAATGGTATATATTGAACAAGGGAAAATCGCTAAAATAATCCCAACTAACTCAAATTAATCCAACAATTTTATGTTTAGAAGAAAGATATATTTTGAAATTCATAAGGATTGTAAATGGATATATCAAAAGAAAGCGACTGCTAAAAAGTAGTCGTTTTCTTTTTTTAGTTAAATTTTAGATTTTTAAAATAAAACAATTCGTGTTTTGAGAAATAGGTATCGAGCGAATATATAGATGTATAGAGCAAAAATGAGATATTTAATATAGAAAGTATTTTTTGAGTAAGGATGTAATAGTAATCTACAATAATAAAATGTGAAAAATAAAGGGTTCTATATAAGCAGATTTCTTTACTTATGATTTAAGATATTTTAAAGTTGATTTATGTATGATAAAAAAGTGATAAGAAGGAGAAGGTATGGAGTATTCATTAGAAACACGTTTGATTGCAGAAATTATTGCAACAGCTTTATTAATTGTTATTGGTAATGGAACGGTCGCAAATGTTGAGTTGGATGGAACGAAAGCTGGAAAGGGTAACTGGAATTTAATTGCGTTAGGATATGGATTAGCAGTTATGATGCCAGCGATGATTTTTGGAGGGATTAGTGGGAATCATATTAATCCTGCATTCACAATAGGGTTGGCTGTAAATGGTATGTTTCCATGGAGGGAAGTTATTCCTTATATTGTAGCGCAATTTATAGGGGCTATTTTAGGTCAGTTAGTGGTATATATAACACATAAACCTTATTATGAACAAACGCAAAATGCAAGGAATATTTTTGGTACATTTTCAACAACTAATGCTGCTAATTCTATAAAAAATGGATTTATTAATGAATTTTTTGGATCATTTGTATTATTCTTTTGTGCGTTAGGAATTACGAAATCACCATTATTTACAACGAATCCTGGAGCGGCTCATTTAGCATTAGGGTTATTAGTAATGGCTTTAGTGGCTTCGTTAGGAGGGCCTACGGGACCTGGTTTGAATCCTGCTAGAGATTTAGGACCGAGATTATTGTATACTGTATTGCCAATGAAAAATAAAGTGGATCCTAACTGGAAATACGGGTTCATTGCTGCTGGATTAGCACCAATTATTGCAGGGATTGTGGCAGTTGGTACCTATTCAATAGTATTTATGTAAAGCGGTAAAAGTCACTATTCGATGATCCGTATGTTTTACGCTATAAAAATATTTTTTAAGCCACTAATGATTTATTAGTGGCTTTTTGATATGATGAGATTTTTTATTCAGATAAATACTCTTGGATGAGTTCTTCGAGTGAGGAGGGAAGTGCAGTAGTTGCGTGTAAGTCTTTAATAACTGCTTTGATGGCTGAATTTTGAAGGGCATATTTACGGAAATCTAGTTGGAATTCAAGGGAATCACTAGCTACAGGTGAGATGGTTGTGTGATCTTTTTTGATCCACCATGCTAACCATTCTATTAATTCCAAATCATCGATGTTTTCAGTTAGAACGTCAAATAGTTTTTGAGCATCATTGTGAGAGGTTAGAGCGCCTAATTGTTGACGAATAGCTTCTTTAGATGCGTGGTGATAATAGTCATCATCACCAATAAATATTTTTGTTTGGTGTAATTTGCCAAGCAAATCATTAAAATTTTCAGCTATGATTAACCATTGATCGGTTTCTTGATCTATATAGCGGATTTTAGGTTCACAAGGTGTGATGATTGTATTGGTATTGGTATTGTTTTTTTTACAACTAGAATAATCGAACGCGAAATAACGTTGGTTTTCGTAATAGAAGACAACGAAATACTCAGGTAATCCGGTATAATGAGGTTGTAAAGAGTTGTCTAATATGCTGGGTACTATTTTTTGGTATTTGAAGGTGTTGGTATTTTGTTCGTACGAATTTGGCTGTATCGGTGGTAATGAAGGGGGTGTTTGCCAACCAAACAAACCGTAAAGTAGGACATAATCTAGTCCATCTCGTGTTGGTTCAAGAGTGTTGATTTTTGTTTTTTTCAAGTATCCAGCACCATATGTTTTTAAAAAGGTTAGATAGCTGTTAGGAAGATGTTTAATTTGGTAAGTAGTGTGAATGGTTGTTTCTGGATTAATCGGTAATTGTTTAATGGCTGTATATAATGAATTTTGTAGCACTGCTTTTCCTCCAATCTCCATCTTTAGTATGATGGACTAACTTACGTAATCAGTATATAATAAAAATGTATAAATATGAATGGTAAAAGAGAGCCAAAGGAGAGAATAAAAATGACAAAATGGATTATTTTAGCACTAATTGTAATGGTGATGATTTGGAGTATTGCTGTGTATAATGATTTTATTCGTTTGAAAAACTGGATAAAGGAAGCGTGGGCACAAATTGATGTTCAATTGCAACGTCGTAATGATTTAATTCCTAATTTAGTTGAAACAGTAAAAGGTTATACGAAACATGAACAAGACACTTTAACAAAAGTTATTGAAATGCGTAATAAATTAACGGATATGAGTGGTACTGCTACACCAGAAGAAACAATGGAAGTATCTAATCAATTATCAAGTACATTAAAAACGGTATTTGCTTTATCAGAAGCTTATCCAGACTTAAAAGCAAATACTAACTTTTTAAAATTGCAAGAAGAATTAACGAATACAGAAAATAAAATTGCTTATTCGCGTCAATTGTTTAATTCAACAGTTGCTAAATACAATATTAAGGTGCAAACCATTCCAACAAATTTAATTGCAAAGATGGCTGGTTTCCAAGAAGAAAAATTATTAGAAACACCACAAGTAGCACGTGAAGTTCCAAGTATTACATTTTAAGATACAATAGAAAAAATGCTGGATGGTATAATGAGAGATACTAAAAAATAGTTATTTTTATGCTATAGATTTGAAAAAAGAAGGTGAATGAATGTTATATCAACAAATCAGCGCTAATAAACGCAAGACTGTGGTAGTAGTGGCAGTCTATTTAGTGCTGTTTTTAGTAATTGGTGCGTCTTTAGGGGAATATTCCTTAAATAATGCACAAGCAGGTATTATTATCGCACTTGTAACAGGTGGATTATATACAGGTCTAATGTTATCAAATGGAACTAATGTTGTGATGCGTTTGAACCACGCTACTGAGATTACTACACAACAGCAATTTCCGATGCTATGGAATATCGTAGAAGATATGTCGATGGTGGCTCAAGTACCTATGCCACGAATTTTTGTGATTGAGGATGCTTCTCCTAATGCTTTTGCGACGGGGAGTTCACCCGAAAAAGCGGCAGTGGCTGTGACAACTGGGTTGTTAGAATGGTTGAATCGGGAAGAATTAGAAGGTGTTATTGCTCATGAGTTTGGTCATATTCGTAATTATGATGTTCGACTTCAAACGATAGCTATAGCGATGGGGGCAGTGATTGCTTTTCTTGTACAAATGTCAACTCGGATGATGTGGTTTGGAGGGGGAAGAAATCGTCGTTCAAATGATAACAATGATGGTAATATATTGGAGATTGTTTTAATGATTTTGGCGGTATTTGCCATTATTTTAGGACCGATGATGTCAACTATGATGCAGTTGGCTTTGTCTCGTAATCGTGAATATTTAGCAGATGCTACAGCGGTAGAATTTACTCGTAATCCACAAGGATTAATTTCTGCTTTGGAGAAAATTTCAAATGCACCAAAGATGAAACAAGCTGACCCGCAAAGCGCAGCGTTATACATTGCCAATCCGTTTAAGAAAGATGACAGTGAGCGCGATTCATTCTTTGCAACTCATCCATCGACGGCTAATAGAATTAAACGATTAGAGAAGATGTGAAAAAGAAGCTACTGAACTAGTAGTTTCTTTTTTTGTGGGGTATCACTTGCTTTTATAAGTAGAACAAGAGTTAGTAAAGAAATTTATAATTTATTTTGTTTTATATTACAATCTAGTAAAAAAATTGTAAAATTGTAACAGTAATAACATCAAACCTATGTACAAAAAATAATAAAATGCGAGTATAATAGTACGTAATGAGGATAATTACGATTAAAACTAAGCGAAAGGAGGGATACTGTGAAAAAAAGTATGTATATTCATTATGATAGTGTTAGTAACCACATTTTAAGTAGTAGTATCCCTTTTTCTGTTCGAACTGTTCCGCCCATATTAATTCCAAAGAATATTTTGATATTAAAAGGGAAATCATCTTTAGCAAAATATGATGATTATACTGGTTTTTATTATATAACAGGAGAAGAAAATATTCGTCAGTTTTTAGATGATGTGATGCAAGAAGAGTTAGCAGTGGATTGGATTGATTTTGAATCAATTGATTTTTTACATCAATTATCAGCTCAAGAAGTTTCTGAATTATTATATGTATCGCATGCAAATAAGCATTTGCATTCTCCGTTCTTTTATAAATTGCAAAATAATTACATTTATTTAAGTATGGAGGATGAATTTACTAAGGTTTATTATCGTGATGTACATTATTTTTATATACTATTAGCGCACGCTTTGGAAGATGCTGTGCAACAAGTGGTTGATCGTTCGAAAACACGTTTCTTTTTTAGAAATCGTCGCGAACGAGTGAATAAATTACCTTTAGCAGATTTAGAGAATTTATCTCTTGTGGTGCGTGAAGGAGTAATGATAGCACTTGATCAGCCTAAGATAGTTGGTACGACTTATCAACTTCCAATCTTATTGTCAGAAGATCAATTCTATCATACTAATCAGTTACAGCAAAAAGATTGTCAGATTGGTAATGTGTGTTATGATACGGCAACAAAAGAATGGCAAATAATGGTTGATGAAGAGCGAAAGGATGAATTATTACGGTACTAGTACTTTGATTGTAGATTGTTATCTTGATAGCAAGTGTCTCGTTTGGTATACTAGTAAAGATAAAAGACTATAAAGACTAGTTGGAGGAACAAATTTATGAAAATTGTCGTGGTTTATGGAGGGAAAAGTGCAGAACATGATATTTCTATTTTGACTGCATTTTCAATTATTAAAGAAATTTATTTTGAATATTATGATGTACAACCTGTATTTATTACAAAAGAAGGTACTTGGTTAAAGGGGGAACCTTTAACAGGTCCGGTAGCTTTTGCGGATGCATTGAAGTTAACAGAAGCTGATGAAGCTCATTTTGCTACGAAAGAAGGAGAGCAATCGACAGGTGTTAAGATTCGACCATGTTCGATTAAAGAAGAAGATACAGTTGTCTTTCCAATTCTTCATGGACCAAATGGAGAAGATGGTACTATTCAAGGGATGTTTGAAATGTTAGATATGCCTTATGTCGGCTGTGGAGTATTAGCAAGTGCTGCTGGGATGGATAAGATTGCAAGTAAGCAATTATTCCAACAAGCTGGGTTACCACAAGTGCCATATGTACCATTTATTAAGAGCGAATGGAATGAAGATCCTGAAGCAATTTATAATCGAATTGAAGGAACATTGTTGTATCCAGTATTTGTAAAACCAGCAAATATGGGATCAAGTGTTGGGATTTCTAAAGCAGATAATCGTGAAGAACTAATAGTGGCAATTGAAGAAGCTTTGAAATATGACCGCCGAATTGTTGTTGAACAAGGAATTGATGCTCGTGAAATTGAGTGTGGAGTTCTTGGTAATGATGATGTTAATACATCTGTTGTAGGTGAAGTAGTCAAAGAAGTTGGTTTTTATGATTATAATGAAAAATATGTTAATAATACTGTTAAATTACAAATTCCTGCAGAAATTCCTGCAGAAGTATCTGCTAAAGTGCGAGAATATGCAGCAACTGCTTTTAAAGTGATTGATGGCGCTGGGTTGACACGTTGTGATTTCTTCCTAACAGAATCAAACGAAATTTATATTAATGAAGTTAATACAATGCCAGGGTTTACACAATTTAGTATGTATCCATTATTATGGGCAGAAACAGGTATTAATTATAAAAACTTAGTAGAAGAATTAATTCAATTAGCTATTAAACGTTATAACGAAAAAAATGAAAGATAAAAAAGTAGGCAAAGAAGATGATAAATTGTCTTGTTTGCCTTTTCTTATACACTAAAAAGATAGGAGAATGTTATTATGACAATTGGAACGATTGCAGATATTGTTAAAGCTGTTAAAGCTATTGACTATCAATCAGCACATCGGTTTGAAAAAGTAACATCTGTTGCTTTTGATGCTAGACGTATTCAACCGGGAGGGTTATTTGTGCCATTGATGGGACAAACAGATGGTCATCAATATATTCAACAAGCCATTGAAAATGGGGCTATTGCAACGTTTTGGGGAAGAAAAGACCAAGCTCCGGAAGGAATTTGTACAATATGGGTTGATGATCCTTTAACAGCGATGCAAGATTTAGCTAAATGGTACTTAGAAAAAGTGGCCCCCCTTGTAGTTGGAGTGACAGGTAGTTCTGGTAAGACAACGACTAAAGATATGACAGCTGCAGTATTAGGGGCAGAATATAAAGTTCATAAAACACAAGGGAATTATAATAATGAAATTGGGATGCCACAAACTATTTTAGAAATGCCAGAAGATACAGAGGCGATTGTATTAGAAATGGGAATGAGTGAATTTGGTGAAATTGAGATGCTTAGCACTCTAGCTCATCCAAAGATTTCTGTGATAACGATGATTGGTGATTCGCATATGGAAAATTTAGGGAGTCGACAAGGGATTGCTAAAGCTAAAATGGAGATTTTAGCTGGGATGAATGGTGAAGGGACTTTAATCTATCCGATTAATGAACCATTATTACATAATCAGTTATCAACTGGAGTAGCCGGTGTTCGGATGCTTACTTTTGGTACGGATACAGAAGCTGATTTAACTTGTGTAGATGTTAAAACATTTCCAGATTATTCAACATTTCACTTATTGCAAATACCATCTGTTCAATGTCAAATACCTGTTTTAGGAATGTACAACATTCAAAATGCGTTAGCCGCTTTACAAGTTGGATTAACAGCTGGGGTAGATATCGTACATGCAACTAATGCTTTAGCTAATTTTTCATTAACGGCTAATCGTAGTCAATGGGTAAAAGGAGTGAAGGGGTGTCGTATTTTGAATGATTCTTATAACGCCAGCCCAGCTGCGATGAAAGCTGTTCTGACTTCATTCAAAGATGTTCCTTGTGATAACGGACGGCGTATAGCTGTTTTAGGAGATATGTTGGAATTAGGTGTTGATTCAAAAGCTATGCATGCCGGGGTGTCAGAAGTTTTATCAAATGAGGATTTTTCGGATATTTATTTATACGGAAAAGAGATGGTTGCTTTGAAAGAGGCGTTAAGAGATAGTTTTGATTCCAAACATATTCATTATTATTTAGATGATATGGCATGTTTGATTGAAGATTTAAAAGAAGACGTGCAATCTAATGATATCTTATTGGTTAAATCAAGTAATGGGACAGGGTTGTTAACCGTTGTTGAAGCTTTAATGGTGAAAAAATCATCATAACTTCTGTTTAGATGAAGGTGATTAGAGTTTTTAAAGTGTATGCAATATTTTTTATATAAATAGTTATTATGGAAATAAAAAAGAGTCTATCAAATTGTGCCTCTAAATCGTTAGATTTTTCTCTAACTTTTTTGGCGGAACAAACTGATAGGACTCTTTTTGTTATTTGACAAACTAGGTTGAGGATGTTATTCATCAATCCTATGAATTATAGAACTTTTTTATAAGTATTATCTGACAGAATGTAGAAGGTTTGAAAAATTATTTAGATATTATTTTTCAAAGTAAACTTTACCATCGATGTAAGTAGCCATTAATTCAAATTGATCATCTAATACGATAAAGTCGGCTGCGTATCCTTCTTTAATACGTCCGCAAACATCATCGATTTCGATAGATTGGGCTGCAACTAAGCTAGCCATATTGATTGCTTCTTGTGGAGTAGCGATTCCCCATTTGATGACATTTTGGACACCACGGATTAATTCTAAAACACTTCCAGCAAGACTGCCATTATGAGCGAGGCGAGCTGCTCCGTCTTTTACGATTACATCATACTCTCCTAAAGTTGATTGACATTCGCCCATACCGCCAGCACGCATGCAGTCAGTAATTAGGCAAGTTTTATCACGGCCATGACAATCCATTACTATTTGTGCAGATACCGGATGGACGTGGTGACCATCACAAATTAATTCATCGAACACATTTTTGACATGAAGTGCAGCACCGACAACGCCTGGTTCACGATGGTGTAATCCACGCATGCCATTATAGGTATGGACAATTGTGTTAGCACCAGCATCAATAGCAGCAACACATTGGTCATAAGTTGCGTTAGTATGACCTAATGCTACGAAGACATCTCTTTTACGAGCTTCTTTAATGAAGTCAACGGCTCCTTGACGTTCTGGAGCGATGGCGATTTTTTTAATCCAACCATTTGCTTTTTCTTGCCAACCATCTAGTATATCGATCTTAGGGTCTCCCATATATTTGGGGTTTTGTGCTCC
>RCNI01001714.1_pt1 | contig 11413 bp, 15 predicted proteins | sample 2041151 | NCBI WGS metagenome assembly RCNI01 (sample SAMN09708214, study PRJNA481090) | feces metagenome | isolation source: feces | place: Antarctica: Albino Rookery
CCGAAAAATTCGCTACTGGTTTCTGTTTACTGGTTACTGGCGACTGGCGACCGACTGCCAAAAAGTCAGCCGAAAAAAATTTAAAAAAAATTTTGCGAAACGCTTGCACACTAAAAATATTATTCTCATCTTTGCAACGTCAAACAAACAAAGTACTAACAAATAAATTTATAAAGAAATGAATACTACAAACTATTGCGTAAAAGAGTTAACAAAAGCAATTGTAAAAGCAACAACAAACGACAGTTTTAAATTTTCAACAAAAGTAGCCGACATATATAGGGCACATTGTGACATAGTAGAGTTAATAAAGACGTCTCCAAACCGAAATGACAAAGCAAGCAAAATAGAAAACGAGTTAATAATAAACTTGCTAGAAGATATGTTATTTATCGCACTTGAAACGCTAAGAGAAAATAACGAGTAGACTAGTCTACTAATATATACGCTAGTCAACAAAAAAGACTAGCGTATATTTTTAACCCTCCAAAAAACAAACCCAAAAATGAAACGAGAATTAACCGAGCAAAAAGATTTTTTATTTTATTATAGTGAGTTGTTGGATTGCTATGTAGTAACATACCGCTCAACCGCTACGGGTCGAGAGTGGGCAAAGCGTTATAAAGAAAACGAGATAAAAAACTCACTACTAACAAAGACCCCGACCCGCCGAGCGTTAAACGCTCTTAAACGTGATGTAAAAGATAATGATGAACTTTGCACGATATTGCAAACCTTAGATAAATTTATTAACGATAAAAAAACAGAACTAAATGCATAAAGAGATAGACCATATAAACAACGTATATATTTGGCAAATTATAAACACGTTAAGGCACGTAAAAGATATTGAATGTTTACGCCTTGAATATCCCCAAATATACACGTATTTAAGCGAATGTATTAACGTATTAAATGAAATGTCCAACGCACTCGTAAAAGTGTCAGAAATCGCAAAAGAAACGTCAAGAAACAAGGATAACGAACAAAGCTATAAAAAACAAGCGTATCATTTTATAATATCTACAAATCAAGTAGAGAAATTCAAAGAATTTTGTAACGAAAACAAGAATATAAATTACGAAACCGATTTACTTAATATTATCGGTAATGACATAATAAAAGGCGGTAAATGATACCGCCTTTCTTTTTATTCATATATAACGCCCTCGTTTATTATTCTTTTTAGTTCGTTATATTCTTCGGTTGTCATTCCCTTAGGTTTGAACGTAGTAGGTAATAAATCGCCCTTAATTTCGCCTTTAATGTCTTTTATTTGCACAACCTCAAACGAATTGTTAAATATTCTATTTTCTTCGGTTGTTTCGGGTTTTATTTCGTTCTTATATGTGTAAATAACATACGGCGTTAATTCATACAACCCGCCCGAATTATTACCGACATCGCCGTTAATACGTTCTTCGCTTGTTGTTTTATATATTATATCGTCAAATATATTAACGTCAACGTATTTCACTACGATATTCTCGCACTCAATAATATAGACCGCCGTAGAGTTTATTATATTGAGTTTTAACGATAGTTTTATATCTTTACCTAATACGTACCCGTCTAGGTCTATAAACCCCGCAAACGGCAAAAAAACGCTTATTATATTAGTATCGTAGTCTAACGTATTATCATTTATCATTGGTATATTACACGAACCGAAATCAAAAATATACTCTACGTCTTTCGGTTGAAACGCTTTTATATTGGTATTCGTATTACCCAACCTTATAACATCGCTTAACCCTTTTGGCACGCTTACAAAACATTTCTTTATAGAATGTATTAACGTCCCTAAATCTTTTTCGCTCTTTATTTGCTCGCCCGTTGTCGGGTTCGTGTAAACGTTTTCAATAAAACGCTTTTCTGCTATTTTATCTAATATATCATTATCAACTATATAAGCGTTTATCGCTCCGTAGTTGTTCGTAACTACCTCAACTATATATGCGTTAGCCGTTATTTGTAGTTCTGTAATGTCCTCGGGTACGGCAAAGCTAATATTTGCCCGTGTGTCGCTCTCAAGTGTAAAATATTCTTCTTCCCAACTACCGAACGCACTGTAATATGAAATCGTTGGTTTTTCCTCGTCTTTAAACGCTTTCCCCTCGTCAGCTATTAACGTTACTTTTAACGTTTCGCCGCTCGCTATTGTCGGCGGTATATCTTCCAACGCCGTGCAGTTGGTCAAGAACGTTTTTACTTTTACGCCCTTTTTGGTTTCGGGTATTGGTTCGGGTTCGGGTTCGGGTTCGGTTGTCGCTTCGCCTGGGTCGGGTGTACAAACGTCTTCTTGGATTGCTTCCGCCCACAAATCAATTTTTCCGACACCCTCGTTAATATATAGGTTGATAATAGCTATTTTATTATTATCGCTTAGCGTGCTCCATTCGGTTTCCCAACCCATATAATAATAAGAGGCTGAAGGCATTTCAAATTGACCGCCCTTGAATTTGCAACACTTGTCAGCGTGCAAAATTACCGTCATTGTTTCGCCCGCTGAATACTTTTCTTTTACCTCGTCCGTATTATATACGTGACAGTTGGTTAAGTGCAGTTCTAAATTTGTCATATTAATAAGACCCCTTTATAGTTATCATTATTAAAGACCCGTTTTTGTCTAGTTTATTCGGGTCGCTAAATTCTATTTTCTTCTTCTTTGGTCGCACGTCAAAGACGCTAGAACGATTACTTAGAAATTTATTCTTTATTCCTAGTTCTTGCCCCTCGTTTATTTGCACGTATTGATTTACAAGCCACTTATTAAAGGTAGACAACAAATCACAACGCAAATAATATTTTATTCGCTCGTTGTCTATGACCTCTAATTTATCAACAAAATAAAACCGTTCTACCTTATAAAGGGTAAATTTAAAGACGTCAATTTCTTCAAAGGGTATTGATAAATTTTTTCTATTTACTATTATCGTGGGTCTATATGGGTCTAGATTTTGGAAAACCCCGTAAGTAATTTTAAAGGGTGATGTATATTTCTTTTTATTTATAACGTTTGCGTTGCACCCGCTCCGAGAATATTGTAAAGTTACCATAATTCTATAATATTAAAAAAGCGGGGTCAAATACCCCGCCCCAAATAGTAATAACAAAATAAATAAGAAAAGAAACCTTTTAAGCTATGAAGAATACTACAAAGTTCTCGTTAGTGTCATTAAAGTAACCCGCATCAAATTTAAAGTAGTTGTTGAAAAACTCGCCCTTTGCGTTGAAATTGCTTGTCACTCTCTTGTCAAGGTTTGCAACGCCTAAGGCGTCACGGTCAAACATTACGCCGATAATTCCCGTTAATTCTACGGTTTTATCGCTCTTTTTAACGTTTATATAACTTGTATGGGTGTAGTTATAATCTTGTCCACTACCCTGCCAAAAAGGTACGACCTCAGCACGCGGTAACATAACGAACTCTTTATTATATGTATCGCTATATAGGTATGTCGCCGCCGATTTCGCAAAATCAGATAATAACACAATGTGCAACCTATCGGACGGCGTAAATCGCTCTTTACCGCCTATGTTAAACAACGTTGAGATAGATTGCAATCTATCAGCATACAACCCAATTACGTACGAAGCAAAGCGAATAAAATCGGCGTTAGTTATAGCGTCAGCGGGTTGTAGTTTTGTTTTTGGTTTTAGTTGCTCGTTATATAGCTTTAACAAGTTTACGCAGCGATTTGTACTAGCTGTAGTATAGTTGGGCGTATCGCCGCCGAATGCAGTAGCGTCAGCTATTAGCGTTTCTGCTATCATATTGTTGATAGTTCGCATTACTAATGCATCGGTTTTAATAGTCATTGACTTGTCAACGGCTGAATATATCAATGACAAAAACCCGTTGAGTTGTTCAGCGTTTGAAAAACTTTCTTTTACTTGTCTTTCTGTAATTGAAACGGGCACTTCAAACGTTACTTTTGAATTGAAGAATTTAGCCGATATTTTAGGTTTGTAAAATACGTCTTGATTATACGTCTTTTTGTCCTCTAAATTCCAACTATCATTCTCGCTAGCGTCAGGCAGTTCGGCAGATATTTTTTCTAGAACTGACCCAAATTCCCAACCGTCCATAAGTACCGAAGGCACTTTACCCGCATATGGTCGGTTTACAAATATTACTTTACCGATATGGTTTACTAGCGTTTTAACATAATTGTCAACGGCGTTAGAGTTGAAAATCTCTGTACCTACGTCAACAATATTTGTTAAGTCCTCGTTTACTACGTCAGTACGTCCAAGTACCTCGGACGTTACCGAGTTCATTAAGGTATAAATTTGATTTACTTTCATAATTATGAATAAATACTTTTTGTTAATTTTTCTATCAGCACAAAGATAATATCATTTTTGTACGATTGTAGTTTTCTATTAAATTCTTTAATCAACGCCCCGCCGACATCCTCAACGCCTTTGCGTTCTGTAACACGTTCGGCGGTTGTTCCGTTGTTTAGTCGCTCGTTGCTTATCTCTGTTTTTTCAGTAGGATAAAAAGCTGTTTCATTAAAAACTTTATTACTTTCTTCATCGGTATTTGTATAATTTTCGTTGTTAGTAGTGTTAATATCTCGTTCTAACTGTCTAGACACATTTAGAACGGCGTTATATTCTTCTTGCATCACCCTTGCACCCTTTACCCACTCGCCGACATATAACGAAATTACCGAGCGTACATTATTGATATAATCGCCCTCGGTTAGTCCGTGCATCAGCTCACGCCCGCCAAAATTTAAACGGGTGTATGTGTCTACTAATTCGCTAGTATTTTCGCCGAATATCGTATTATATTCGGCGGTGTAATACTTAGCAAAGATATTTGTAAATAGTCCGTTATTGTCTGTAAATAGTTCTTTATATTTCATATCATTCTTTTTTGTCTTTTTCTTCCTCGGTTGGTTCTTCTTCCTCGGTTGGTTCTTCCTCGGTTGGTTCTTCTTCCTCGGTTGGTTCTTCCTCGGTTGGTTCTTCCTCGGTTGGTTCTTCCTCGGTTGGTGTCGGTTCTTCCTCGGTTTGGGTCGGTTCGTCCGTTGGTTCTTCTTCCTCTAAATCCTCTAATAGTTTTTCATAGTTTTCACGCTCAAATTTCCAAGACGAAGAAAGATTAACGCTTATATCCGTGCCGTACTTTTCATTAATCAGATTAACGGCGGTTTGGCGTTCGTTTAGTAGGTTATCTACATACGGGTATAATAAATCAATATTCATTGAAACCTCGCCGAGGTTAAGGCGTTCACGTTTCATATTATAGTTAGCGTTAAGCCCTAACGAGTTCAGCAAACTAGCTTTGTAATATTGCAAAAGTTCAATTAATACGCCTATATTTCCGTCTCCGTTGTGTGGGGCACTTTGAAAAGTCACGCCCTTAAAAAAAGCGTTTTCGCCTATAACGGAAAAATCGCCGTCTATAATCTTTTTAACAAAATCGTCCGCACTCTCTTTTGTTTTGTCATCACTCGCCGCAATAATCATAGTTAGACGGCTTAATATTGAAGCCGTGTTTAATGATATTCTAGCGTCTGTATATAGCACGGCAAACCTACCGATTAACGGCAGTAGAGAAACGCCGTTACTATCGTTTCGCATCAATACGCCGTCATTCTCTATATTATAAACCTTTGATAAATTCAAAGCTACATTATTTACAATATATTCGGTTGGTCGCTCGTAAGCGTCAAGCATACCGCTTAAATTTCCTTTTAAGGCGTATAAGTCGCCGTTTACCTCTGTTATATAGCAATGTCCGCACGTCTGTAATATACGCTCTAATTCTTTGGCGGGTATTGTTGGCGGTAGGTTGTTATATTCAAACATAGACGCCGTTTTTGCTAACGTTTCGGTGATAAACGATAATACGGCGGTGTCTTTGTCCTTTATTTGCTTTTGATATAAATTGTATATATTATCCTTTTTCATTCCTCTTAATGTCCTTTATTAACGTTGTTAACTCTACTAATACTTTTGTATTGTTTTCAAGGGTTTGCCTTAGCTTGTCAATTTCTTCCTTGTGTGCTTCTCGGGTCTTTACCATATAATTAAATAAAACCCCGCTTACTACTATCGGAAAACCAACCGAAGAAATTAAACTTATATACGCTTCTACATTCATAACTAATAATAATTTTTTGCAAAGATAATAAACATTTATACGCTTAATATATTTGACTTTGCAGACGTCATTAAATAATTTCTAACTATCTCGCCTATCTCATTATCCTGGTAAAATACCTTATCCGTTACAAAATACTTTGCAATTTGTGCTTCAATGTACGTTGCAGTAGATAATAATTTTCTTTTATAGTTCGGTTTTCCGTTCATCTCTAACGAATATATTAAAGGTTCTTTTTCCTTTATTTCGGTTGTCTTAGAATGAATGTAAATAAAGTTGTTATTATCTACTTGTATAACATTACCCTGTAATGTATATTCGTTAAACTTGATATAAAACTTTAATAATATATCTTTCGGTTTATACTTTACGGGTAAATGTGGGTAAACTGCTAACTCCCATTTACCGCCCGTTATCATTTGCAAATTCTGATTATCAAAGCAAAAATATTTATTACTCTTTTTTTGGTGTACTATTGTACTACAATATTCTACCGCAACAACCGCCCCGCCCTCGCCGAACTTATATATATCGATTGTTCCTTGTTCCATTGTAGCAACGTTCTTTAAGCCCAGTTCGGTAAAGTATGGACAAAAGCGGTTAACTGTGTTACCGAGCATAAAAACTTTGACATCGTCCCGCTGTCTTATTATCGTGCTTAATAGGTTCATAAATAACATAAATTCATCGGGTAAATAATACCTACGGGTTAAAAATTCATCAAATATAATTGTGGTAACATTCGGATAACTACTACTTTTTTCGTGCTCTTGCTCGGACAGTGAGAACGCAAAACAAAACGGCGTTTCATTCGGGTAGTGCTTACCCTTTTCGGCGTCATAGTATGATAAGAAGAATTTATTTGAAAAGTAAAAGACCTCGTTATATTGTCCGTTTGTTAGTTCGGATATTAACCCGTTGGCGGTATGGTTTGCAAAAAGATTTTCGGCACGTTTACCCCGTAAGTCCTCACGCCAACGGCGTATATATGCCGATTGTTTGCCCGTCATTATATGTTGCTCTATTGCATACTTTAATGTAGCGTACGTTTTACCGTTTGAACGCTCGCCGAATATAATATTATAGTCGGCGTTCTTGTTTAAAATGTTTTTAAGGCTGTAATATTTTACTACCTCTTTTGCTTTTGCTTTCTTGCTCATATTATTCTTTATGTTTAATTCCTTGTAAATATTTCAAATATAATATAGATAGGTTCAACGTATACCCCGTTGGTTCTAGGTGTACGCCCGTCAGTGTGTCAAACGTACTAGTAACGCCGTTGTAGTCCGTTACCTCGCCCGCTTGTCTGTAATCTATATACGTGTGTATATTTTTACCGCAACCCTCGGGGGGTAAATCTAAATAATTACTAACGGCGTCAAATATACCGCCCTCGCCGTACGTCTTAATTAACCAAGGTATAGCAACCTTTTTATTAACCCCGCTTATTGTTAAGCTAAAATCATACATTTGTCCATTATTTGCCCGTAGTGCGTTTTTTTCTTCTACTACGTACCTTTTTGCACCGAGCGTTTTAAAACGCTTATAAACGCCCTCAAAATCCCAAACGCCTAACGTTTTTGTAATACCTTTAATTGTCTTAGGTTCACAAAGGTCAAAGGGTAACCCGTGAAATTTACAAGCGTTTCGCAGTTTATTATGTAAATCGTTGTTATATTTATTAAAATAATCTTTATGTTTTTCAGCGTTCAATATTTTAACGCTGTCGGTGTCACTATATACGTAATCGTCGCCACACTCTTTTATAGCTGTAAAAAGGTTCGCCCGTGAGTACGCCGTAATAAATACGCCCCAAGGGTAGAATAGAAATCTTTTCTTGTTGGTGTTATATTTATACAGTTGTTCGCCTTGTTCTTCCGTGCTTAAATGATTTTCGCCCCATTCTTCAATATATGTATATTCATCTCTCAAAGGGTTTGTAACGCTCATACCATAACAAGAATTTAACATCTCTTTACTATTTAAATATTCTACTTCCGACCCCTCAACGCCTTTTAACGTTGTTTTCTTTTCGTACAAGTGTAGAATTGACTTTATAAACTCTGTGGGTAAATAACCCTTTTTATATACGTACATTGTGCCGACCTCTATATTATCGTATGTATAGAAATCCTCGTATATATTAAAGTCTATGTTTGTTATAGTCATTAATATAGATTTGGCACAAACTAAACGCCCGTTATCCTCTACGTGATTATCTTTGCTTATACATTTAGATACGCTAATCGGGTGTTCGTGCGTTACCTTTGGGAAAATGTTATTATATCTAATATCAAATATACAACAATAATTATCTAGTATATATCTAAATTGTTCTAGGTTCTTTACATTTATCTTTATACCTCTACTCATTGGGAATTGTTCCGAAACCATAACGGCGGGATAGGATGATGTAAAATCGTAACTACTAACGTTATATAATACTTGCTCGGTGTAGTTTGCGTTAGCGTGGGTAAACCCGCCCGCAAACGCCCTTTGTAGCATATTAAATTCGGTTAGTCCGTTTATTTCTAGTTCTTTCATTAGGTCAATATATCTATAATTTACCTTTTGTTTTCCCTCGGCGTCTTTATATCGCAAACATTGTTTTCGGCAGTAATTACGAACAAAACCCGTTTTTGTAAGCGGTAAATATTGTATGCCTTTATATTGTTCTATCAACTCCATAATATACGCCTGTACTACTTTAATATCGTTAACGCAGTAAGATATTTCTTTGTCCGTTAACTCGGTTTTGGCGTGTCTAATCTTACTATAATCTAAATCGCCCACTAGTTTACTAACTTTATACTTTTGCAATTGCTCGCCTAACTTTGCAAGGTTGTACCCGCTTAATAGATAACTACATCTAAATTCTATATTATTGTCGGTTATAGCATACAAGGGTTTTCGGTTATCCATTGCAAAAACTTTGTTCCAAGTGAAACACTCCCGGATAAACTGAAATTCATAAGACAAATTATGTATATATATTATTAACCTTAATTTGTCCGATAGTTCTAAACGCTCGCTTATCCTTGTACATACGTCTATAAATTCGCTTAATTCTCTACCTATAATAGTACGCCCGTTAATTCCTAACTGCCAAATATAACATAAAGATACTTTTTCTAGCTTGTTTTTGTTTTCTAGCTTTGCTACTTGCTCATAAGTGTAGGTTTTGCCGTCCTCGTCACGATAAAAAGACGATGTTTCGATATCAAACGAGGCGGGTATATTGTAATACCTTTGCCCGTTGCTTTTACCCTTTATATTCTTTTCGTTAACTGCGATGTCTATAACCTTATCAATATCACAAGGTTGGTATATAGTTGTGTCATTGTTAGTATAATTAATTGGTTTCATATCATTAGCGTAAACGTTTTAAAGTGTTTTCTATTCGGTCGACTAGTTCTTGAACTCTCTTTTCATTTTCTAATAGAACGTTCTCGGCGTCCCTCTCTATATTTTCGTCTAGTTCTCTAGCTATTTTGAAAGCGTCATTTTCTATCATTGTGCTAATATCCTTTGCTTCTCTCTCTAACTCGTCCGTAAAATCTTTATATCTAAATAAGTAGTTTTCTAAAAATTTTTCGTTAGCTATACTACTAGATTTGCCCATTAACTTACTACTCATTAAATTATATTCTTCATCGCTTAACCCGTATTCTTTTTGTATATGCCGCCCGTACTGCCTTGTACCTTGTGCCGTGCTAGTGGGTTGTTGCAAGAATTTGACCGCCTTTGCATACTCGATTTTTAAATCTTCCCAACTTTGTCGCATTGAGAATTTTGTAAACCCTTTTATATTACCTTTGTTTAGTGACATAACGGCAGGAGATACCACGCCCGTGCGTTCTACGTTCTGTATTCTTCTATTAGCTTGTTGGAAAACCCTTGCAATTTCATTACGTAGTTCTTTACTGCTTTGGGTCGCTGTTACTATCTCTTTTTTTAATTGGTTTCTAGATATTCTACTATATAACGTTTCTTGATAATTTACTTTACTCATAATATCGGAGGATTTAAAAGTTAAAATAAAAGGCGTTATCTCAACGCCCTTTACTTATCAACTAATTAACTAACTTATAAAACTATATGAAAAAAAGACTTTTATATATCTAGGTCGGTAAATTCCACGCTGAAACATTCAGACCCGTATTTGCTTTTATAGCTGTAAACTCGGTAACCTAACCCACCCGCCTTAATGATGTCTACGGCGTCCGTTTCTTGCAGTAGCTCGTTTATTAGTGCGTTTCTGTGGGTTGGTACATTTACAAGTGCCTTATGTGCTTTGTCTATTATTAGGTACTGCGTGCCGTTGTCCTCGGTTGTGTACTTGATAAACCCGTTAACAACGTTCACAACGTCCCCACCCTCGGCGATTTCTTTGAGTTTTTTAAACTCAAAGTCTTTTGTATCTACTCCAAAATTTAGGCGGTTTGCGTTTCTTTTTAATCTCTCTACTAGTTTCATTTTTCTTCTTTTTTAAAGGTTTCTATATTGTTTATTAATAAATTACGAAAGTTATTTACACGTAATAACTTACGTTTATTTGTTCTAATTTCATCGGTTAATAGTAGCAACGTTAGTTTGTCTACTATCTCATTCTTTATTGTTTCGTATTGTTCTGTATTCATTTAAAGGGTATTACTTTAAGATTTCCACTGTGATAGATAAACGTTGTATCTATCGTTGTTACTCGTGCTTTGCCGTCTATTATTGTAGTGTGGCTAGCTTTGCAACCCGTTAGTAGTCCGATAGTTAGGACTACTAACAAAGTTATTAGAAATAATTTAAACTCAATTCTCATTGCTTTCTTCTGTGATAAGGGTTATAAACTCGTTAAAATAAGCGTTTAAAACATCGTTTAATAGGTTTTGTAGTTCGTAGCGATATTTATCTACTAAGTGTGCATAAACGCCAGTATCTAGTGCGTTTTTGTTCTTTTTTAGATAGTCGCTTTCTTGTTTTAGTCGGGTCGCTAGCTTTTCTAATACCTCGGTAGTGATACGCTTTTCACTATGTAGTAGTAATCTCATTTCGTCACGTAGTAAATCGTATCGGCGGCGTATTATTGTCGCTAGTAGTTCGTTAAATTCTGTATTCATTTCTTTATAAATTTATTTGTTAGTACTTTGTTTGTTTGACACTGCAAAGATGAAAATAATATTTTTATTGTGCAAGCGTTTCGCAAAAATTTTTTTAAATTTTTTTCGGCTGACTTTTTGGCAGTCGGTCGCCAGTCGCCAGTAACCAGTAAACAGAAACCAGTAGCGAATTTTTCGG
>RCNI01001715.1_pt1 | contig 11413 bp, 9 predicted proteins | sample 2041151 | NCBI WGS metagenome assembly RCNI01 (sample SAMN09708214, study PRJNA481090) | feces metagenome | isolation source: feces | place: Antarctica: Albino Rookery
CCGTTGGCATAGCCGCACTCTGTGTCGGTAACGCCCCGGATGCTCTGAAACAGCCGCTCCGTGCCCCAGAAGCAGCCAGCGGCAAAGTAGATTTCTTGTTCTTTCATATAGATGCTTCCTTTTTGTTTATTCAGCAGTTTTGGAAACTGCTGCATAGTCGATGGTTATGTTATGATCCTGTAGGATTTGTTCCCATTCCTGGGAGAGGGGCTGATCGGTAATCAGCACATCCAAATCCCGAAGGCTGCCGAAAATATTGTCGGAAATCTTAGAGAACTTTGTATGGTCCATAAGAAAAATATGCTTTTGGGAATGCTGGAGCATACACTTACGGACTTGAGACTCGTTTAAGTGGGTGTCAGAGAGACCAAATTTCATATCGATTGCGGGATTACTGAAAAATGCGGTGCTGGCATAGTTGGTGCACAGCATATCAATGGTTTTGCAGCCTGCAAAAGACTTGGTTTTCTTTCGCAGCTGACCTCCGAGGCAGACCAGAGTTATGGCAGTGTTGGAGGAGGATGCACAGAGAGAGCAAATCTGAAGAGAATTAGTAATGAGCGTCAGAGGTAAATTGGTACCTAAAATGAGCTCAGCCAGTTGGAGACAGGTAGTGCTGGAATCCAACATAATGGTTTCTCCGGGATGAAGATATTTGAGGGCAGCCATACTCATGGCTGTCTTTTCCTCTTTAAAGAAGCAACCTCGCAGTTCGACAGGAACCCCGCTATCTGTCGGATCGTCCAGATAGGCACCGCCGTAGATGCGTTTCAGATCAATGGTCGTTTCCAGTTCTTTTAAATCTCTGCGGATTGTCTCTTCGTGGCAGTCCAGTGCTGCGCTGAGATCGGAAATTAGGACGCTTCCATCGGTTTTCAGCTTATTGAGGATGTAATTCTGCCGTTCAATTTTCAGCATAGTAAAAACCTCTTTCTAAAGTTGATGCCGGCGAGCACAAAAGCCCGCGCCGATTCGCTCGATATTAGACATTATACTATTATTTTTTATTAAAAGCAAGTCACAAACAAAACAACATAAAACAACATAGTAAAATCATAATTAACAAAAAATGAAAATGAAAGATGTATAATATGACAAATATGATAAAGATGAGTTGACATTCTAACAATAAACAACTATAATCAAACCACAACAACAAAAAACCAAAAAATACAACATAACAAAGGACGGAATGAATATGAAAATTCTCGTACGTGCTCCCTTCAGCGAGAAAGGTCTGAATGCGCTGAAAACTATGTTTGATGAGGTGACCTACGATCCTTGGAATGCAACTGGAAAATGGTATCAGGACGAGGAGACACTGGATCTTCTGAAGCGGGAGCAGCCGGATGTATTTGTTACTGAGCTGGACCGCGTGAAAGAAGAGACCCTTTCTCACTATGATGGACTTAAGCTTCTGGGTGTTTGCCGGGCAAATCCTGCAAACGTAGATGTTCCTCGCTGCACCGAAAAGAAGCTTCCCATTCTTTGCACGCCTGCACGAAATGCGCAGGCGGTGGCAGAATGTCTGGTTGGTGAATTACTGTGCTTCATGCGTAACATCCACGTAGCAGCAGATTGGGAAAAGCAGGGTAATTGGCAGCCCGGGACCACTCCCTATTGTATGTTTACCGGCAATGAGATCCAGGGTAAGAAGATTGGCTTCGTAGGATTTGGCGCTGTGGGTAAGGCTGCGGCAAAGCTGCTGCGTGCGTTTGATACCGAAATTGTTTTCTATGATCCTTTTGTGGAAGCCTTTGAGGATTATGAAAAGGTTACGCTGGAGGAACTGTTTGAGAGCTGCGACATTGTGTCCATCCACCTGCCCGTCCTTCCCTCTACCGAGAAAATGATCGGTAAAGACCTGCTGGAACGGATGAAGCCCACATCCATCTTTGTGAATACAGCCCGCAGTGCGGTTGTGGATATGCAGGCTCTCTATGAGGTCATCCACGCTGGAAAGATCCGGGGTGCCGTCATGGACGTGATGGACCACGAACCGCCTACGCAGGAGGACATGGACCGCTGGACAAAGGAAAATGTGCTGCTGACCCCTCACATTTGCGGTGCCAGCCACGAGGTTTCTGATCATCATTCTGACATCATGGTCCAGCGTCTGCGTGATTGGCTGAAACAGGAGAATTTACAGAGAATCGTGTTTAACCGTGATGTTTTGTAGGAGAAAGGCAGGATCCCCATGAGAAATTATTTAATCATCGACATGGGCACTGGTAATTCACGTGTGGTGCTGGCCAGAGAGGATGGCAAGATCCACGGAATGCGCCACATCGCAAATGTCTATCAGAGAGATTTCGATTACCCAGATGCTCAGTATTTTGATGTACGGGATTGGGAAAAGAAAATCCTTGGCAGCGCAGCGGATCTTATTCGGGAGTTTCCTGAAATTCCTGTGGATGCCATCACTGCTTCCGGCTGCCGTCAGAGCACTGTTTTCCTGGACGACGATGGCAATCCGGTATATGGTATTCCCAATATGGACCACCGCGGCAGGGCGTTCCTGGGAGAAATCGGGGACCCTGCAGAAATCTATCGGATCACCGGTAAGTGGCTGTCCACCTTCCCGGCGGGCAATCTCTACGGAATTCGCAAGGTTAAGCCGGAGCTATACGCCAAGATCAAGAAGCTGACGAGCCTTTCTGAGTGGATCGGTCAGGTCCTCACCGGGAAGCTGGTAATTGAGCCGTCCCTTGCCTGCGAGACACAGCTGTTTGACATTGGTAAGAAGGCTTGGTCTCAGGAACTGCTTGATCGCTATGGCTTTGACCGCTCTCTGGTTCCAGAACTGGCAGATGGCGGCAGCTTGCTGGGAAACATCACACGGGAGGCTAAGACAGCACTGGGAATCGACTATGATGTTCCCTTTATTGTGGGCGGTGGTGACACCCAGCATGCAGTTCTGGGAGCTAACAGCTCTATCGGCGATATTACCGTGGTTTCCGGTACTACTTCTCCGCTGTTTTTTCACACACAGGATCAGTTCTATGATGAGCAGCGAAGATGCTGGGTGGACCTCAATTTCAGAGGAGACAGTTACTTTGTAGAGACGAACCCCGGTGTTACCGGCCTCAACTTCCAGAGAATGAAGAACGTTCTTTTCTCTGACGTCTCCTATGACGAGCTTAATACCCAGCTGATGGCAAAGGAAACCCCTGCTATGTGTGCTTCCTTTAGTACACTGCTCTTTGATACCGGAGAGCATATTGGCAAGGGCGGATTCTATATGAATGCGCCCTGGAACGAGAAGATTGACCGCTTTGATTATGCGGCAGCGGTGGCAGCGGACATTGCTTGTGCGATTTACAGAAATTATCAAAAGTTGAACGAGCTGATTGTTCACGAAAAGGGATATCTGAGGGGCTGCGGTGGAGGATTCCAGTCTCAGTTTATATGTCAGACCTTGGCGGATCTGACGGGGAAGGACCTGCTGCTGCCGAAGGGCTTTAGTCAGTCGTCTGTACTTGGCTGCGTTAAACTGCTGAATCAGCACTTCCAAATTGCCCAGCAGGGCGGAGAGGAGGACTTCCAGATTTACCATCCCTCGGATCGGCACTTTAGTAAGTGCTATTACGAACAGTGGCTTGAATATCAGAAAATCGTTTGCAACAACTGAGGAAAAAAGGAGATTATTATGGAAAAGAAGACAAAAAAATGGTATCAGCGGATACCAAATACCTATGTGATCCTGTTCCTATTGGTATGCTTGGCTGCAGCACTCACCTGGATCCTGCCTGCCGGTGAGTATACCCGTGAAGCTGTGGAAGGCGTCAGCAGACCTGTTGTCGTACCCGGTTCTTACCACACCATCGAGTCCAACCCTGCGGGCTTCTTTGACGTTTTTAAAGCTATCCCCCAGGGCTTTGTAGGTTCCGCCGGCATTATCGCCATTATTATGCTCTCCACCGGTGCTTTCACGGTCATTGGCCGCACCGGTGCCTTGGAAGCCGGTGTTGGCGTTATGCTGAAGCGCGTAAAGCGGGGAAAGATGCCCAGCATTGCTGTACTCTGGATCGTTTCGTTCCTGTTTGCAGCGCTTGGCATCATTGCTGGTCCTGAGATCCAGATCCCCTTCACCACCATATCGGTAGCCATTGCACTGGGCCTTGGATATGACCTGGTGGTTGGCCTTGCTATGATTATGGGCGCTGGCTACACGGCTTTTGCCACCGCTCCTGTGAACGCATCTCTCCTGGGTACTGCCCACTCTATTGTCGGTCTGCCGGTATTCTCCGGCTTTGGTTTCCGTACCATCATGTGGTTGGTTAGCACCGTTGCCGTGTGCGTGGTCATCAGTGTTTATGCAAACCGCGTCAAGAAGGATCCCAGCAAGTCCTATGTCAGTGACATCAGTACTGAGGGCATGGGCTTCAGTAAGGATATTGAAGATTACAAGATTGAAAAGAGACAGATTGGCGTCCTGTTTGTCATTCTGGGCTTGTTTGTTGCCATTGTCATTGGTTCCAGCAAGCTGGGCTGGTATCTGGATGAAATGAGCGGACTGTTTGTCATTGCCGGTATCCTGGCTGGCCTGGTCTATGGCCTTAAGATCGATGAGATTATCGATGGTTTCATGGAAGGCTTCCGCAATACTGCCAGCGTGGCACTGATTCTTGCCATTGCCCGTGGCATCCAGGTAATTCTGGATAACGGTAAAATTATGGATACCATTGTGAATGCCATGTCCGCACCCCTTGCTAACTTTGCACCTGCTGTTTCTGCAGTGGGAATGTTCCTGGTCACTATGGTTATCCACTTCTTCATCCCCTCCGGCAGTGCACTGTCTGTTACTGTGATGCCCATCTTCTCCCCGCTGGCTGAAGTTCTCAATATCACTCAGCAGACCTCTGTCCTTTGTATGCAGCTGGGCGCAGCAATTCCTAACATTATTTATCCCACCATCGGCGCTATGATCGCAATGTGCGGTCTGGCGAAGGTTCCCTTTGCTAAGTGGCTGAAGTTCGCCATGAAACTCTTCCTGGTTTTGGTGGTTGTTTCGATCATTTTCATCCTGATCGCGGTTAAGATCAACTTTGGACCTTTCTAACAGAAACTACTGTCGTACAAATTCAAATGGGGTGAAGAAATTGGACAAAAAGTGGTATCAGAAGATTCCAAATACCTACGTGATTCTTCTGCTACTTATCGTATTGGGCGCAATGCTTACCTGGATCGTACCTGCCGGTGAATTTAATCGTGTGGAATTCAACGGACGTATGATTATCGAACCCGGCACCTATCACGCTGTGGAAAGAAACCCCGCTTCCTTCTTGGATGTGTTTACGGCAATTCCTGAGGGACTTCAGGGGGCAGCTCAGATTATCACGATGATTCTGATTTCCTCTGGTACCTTTGGCATCATCAATTCCACTGGTGCTATGGAAAATGCCATCGGTGTGCTGATTCGCAAGACAAAGAATGCCCGGATTTCGGGGAGTATGGTAGTATTCACTATCACTTGTCTCTTTTCCTGCCTGGGTATCATCGTCGGCCCTGAGATCCAGATTCCCTTTACGGCGGTGGCTGTGTCCATTGCCTTGGGACTGGGCTTCGATCTCCTCACCGGTGCAGCGATGGTGATTGTTGGAGGCGGTATCGGATTTGCGTTGGCACCCATTAACGCCTCTACGATTGGTACCTCAGATTCTATTTGCGGGCTGCCGCTCTTCTCTGGCATGGGTTATCGGACCATCATTTGGGCTACAGTTACGGTTGCCTCTGCACTGGTTCTGGTGGCATACACCAAGAAGATTGCAAAAAATCCTGCCCGCAGCCTGACAAAGGGCATTGATGCCAGCGGCCTTGGTCTGAGCCGAGATATTGGTGAGTATAAGCTTACGAAAAAGGATATGCGGGTACTGATGGTATTTCTGGGCCTGTTCATTTTCTTGATTATCGGACCTACTTATTTTGAATGGTATCTCAATGAGATGTCCGCGGTATTTATCATTGCAGCCATTGTGACGGCAATTGTCGCGAAGATCCCTATGGATGATGCGATTTCCAGTTTCATGAAGTCCGCTGGTTCCATGGTAGGTGCAGCAATGATGGTAGGCCTGGGCAGAGCTATTCAGGTGGTTATGCAGGATGGCCGTATCCTCGATACCATCATCAATGCTATTTCCGCACCGCTGGTATCCTGTGGAACCTATCTGTCTGCAATCCTGATGACGCTGATCCATGGCGTGATCAACTTCATCATTCCCTCTGGAAGCGGTCAGGCTGCAGCGACTATGCCAATCATGTTCCCGGTGGGGGAACTGGCAGGTATTACCGCACAAACCAGCATTCTGGCATTCCAGGTGGGCGACGGTGTCACCAACTTAATCTATCCCACCCTGGGTTCTTTGATGGCTATGCTGGGTATTGCCCGGGTTCCCTTTGGAAAATGGGTGAAGTTTGCCATCAAGGTCGTCGCAATCGTGTACCTCATCAGCTGGGTGTTCCTGGCTATTGCCGTAAAGATCCACTGGGGACCTTTCTAAAGTTTGACGTAATTGAAAGGAGTAATCTATTTTGGTTGAAAGATTTGCAGCAGCGAGCATGAGCCTGTTTGGCCATGGCTCCTTAGAGGGTATGAAGCCCTATTTACAGCGTGAAGGAATCAAGAAGATCCTGATTGTAACGGATACCTCCATCCACAAGCTGGGCCTGTTGGAGCCGGTAACGCGGGTTCTGGAGGATTCCGGGGTCGCCTATGTAATCTACGATGAGGTTATGCCGAACCCCACCATTCAGAATGTGGAGCGGGGCGTTGCCTGTATGAAGGAAAACAGCTGCGATGCCATTCTGGCAGTAGGCGGCGGTTCTGCTAACGACTGCGCCAAGGCCATTCGCGTACTGGAGGCCAACGGCGGCAAAATCCAGGATTATGTGGGCGGCAATCGGTCTCGCGTGAAGGGTAAGTATTTGATCGCTGTGAACACCACTGCTGGCACTGCCAGTGAGGTGTCCCGGGCATACCTCATCAGTAATGAGGAAGAGAAGGTCAAGATGATCTTCAAGGACGACTATGCCATGCCGGATCTTGCCGTCAATGATGTTCAACTTATGATGAACCTGCCTGGCAAGCTGACCGCTCAGACCGGTATGGATGCCCTCACCCATGCGATTGAGGGATATATCTCCTCCACCCGGTTCCCGCTCACGAATATTCTGGCCCTAGATGCCATTCGGCTGATTGCCGAGAATCTGGAAACAGTGGTGCAGGAGCCTCATAACCAGAAGGCAAGAGAAAATATGTCTCTGGGTCAGTATCTTGCAGGACTGAGCTTCGGAAGCTCCGGCTTGGGTCTGGTCCATGCCATGGCACACCAGATCGGTGCTATGTATCACCTGCCCCATGGCCTGTGCAATGCTGTACTGCTGCCATACGTTCTTGAATATGACTACCCATACTGCAAGCAGCAGTTTGCAGAGATTGCCCAGCTGCTGAACAGCGTCTGGTGCCAGGGCAAGACTGAGGACGAAAAGGCACAGTATATGCTGGATTATGTAAATGATCTTTCACGCCGGGTTGGCACAAAGATCCCTCTCAAGGAACTGGGTGTTCTCAGAGAGGACATTCCGCTTTTGGCAAAGCGGGCATTTGAGGATGGCTGCATTGCAACCTCTCCCAAGATGCCTGAAATGGAAGATGTGATCCGCCTGTATGAAAAGGCGTGGGAAGAATAACGTTAGGAGGAAAAACTTATGTTAATGGAAAAAGCACGTCAGGATATTGTAGATTTTGGTAAGCAAATGAGCAGCGCAGGCCTCACGAAGGGTACTGCTGGAAACATCAGTGTTTACGACCCTGAGACTGGGTATATGGCAATCAGCCCTTCTGGTATCGGCTATTTTGAAACCGAGCCGGAAGATGTGGTAATTATGACCTTGGATGGTGAGATTGTAGAAGGCAACAGAAAGCCTTCCAGTGAGTATGGTCTTCATGCCATTGTCTATAAGCTGAGACCCGAAGCCCGGGGCGTGGTACATACGCACTCCAAGTACTGTACCGCCCTTGCCTGTATGCGTGAGCCTCTGAAGGCAGTCCACTATGTGCTGGCATCTGCCGGTGTGGCAGAAGTGCCCTGTGCACCGTATGCTACCTTTGGTACCGAGCAGCTGGCTCAAAATGTGGCTGCTGTGATGGGCAACAGCAAGGCAGTGCTGCTTGCAAACCATGGACTTGTTACCGCAGGTGTTTCTTTGCAGAAAGCTTTCAATCTGGCTGTAAGCTGTGAATTTTGCGCTGAGATGCAGTGGATGTGTTCTTGCGTAAAGGACCATGAGCCTGTTGTCCTCAGCGAAGAAGAAATGCAGGACGTAATGGTTCACTTCCAGAGCTACGGTCAGGTCAAGAAGCCTGGTGAGGTTGGTAACGGCGGCTATTAATGCTGCGTTCGCCCCGGGGAAGGAGGCGGGAAACTGCCCCTTCTCTGGGGATTTCTTTTTCAGTTAACAGGTAGTGACAGATGGCTCTTTTATTGGGGGCTGCAAGAACCATACAGGATCGGCAATGTGCGTACAGCAGCATGAAAATATTTGCCCCCAAAGTCTTACGACTTTGGGGGCAATCTTAGTAAAGGCCCAGTACCAAAGTACCGGGCCTTTACTAAGAGAGAATAAAGAGGAAGGAAGTTAGTCAGTGAAGTAGCGGTCTAGGTCATAGGGAGAGTAGATTCCCTTATTGGTGACAATACCGCTGATGAGGTGGGGCGGGGTAATGTCAAATGCAGGATAGATGGCGTTGACTCCGGGCTTTGCAGTGGGGACGCCCATAGCCTCCAAAACCAATTTGGGGTCCCGCATCTCGATCTTTACAGAATCCTTAGTAGGATGCTTTCGATCTGGTGCGCCAGTGGTGAAATAGGGCAGACCGTAATGCTTGCAAAGAATAGCAAGCTGAAGGGTGCCTACCTTATTGACCACATACCCGTCGCAGGTGATGGCATCGGCAGCAGAGGTGAATAGATCTATCATATCATGGCTCATGGCGTAGGCAGGCATATTGTCTGTAATCACTGTGACATCAAATCCTTGGTCATAAGCAACACTGGCAGTGAGCCGTGCCCCCTGGAAATAGGGCCGGGTTTCGGCACACATGATCTTAATATCCTTTTGAAGGACGCGGGCCTGCCGGAGCATCATGCCCACAATGGTTTCACCGAAACACTGGGTGAGTACGGTGCCGTGGGCAGGAAATTTCTGGGCCAGATAGGCGGCAGTTTTGTCGATACGCTGATATTTGAGATTGACTTGCTCCAGGGTGTGCTGGAAAATAGCTTGATCCAGGGGCTGTCCTTGGGCTAAGGCGACCTTACCTGCATCAAGGCATGCGGCCGTGATGGCCTCCATTCGGACAACCGTGGTGGGGCGGGCATGGCTCAGGGTGTAGGCTGCCTTTTCAAGATAGGGTATCACCTGATCTGCTGGCAGGTCTCGACATTCCCAGCCAGCCAAAGCCATACCCATTCCGGCGGCGAGGTAAGGACCGGCACTTTGGGTCACCATGTCGGCGATGGCTTGAGCTACTTCGATGTGGTGATGACAGGTTACAAACACAGTTTCCTTGGGATAGATGCGCCGGTCCAGAATCCGAACTGCGCCGGATTCATACCATGCTACATTTTCATATTGCAGCAAAAAAGCAAGATCGTGATCCGCTCGAATCATAGAAATCGTCTCCTTTTCTTAGAGAAAGTTCACGAGTAGCGTGCGCCAATCCTCAGAGGTGTGGACGCTGCCGCGGTTGAGGACCAATCCCTTACCTAGCAGCAACAGTGCTTCTTCAGCTTTCAGCTGGCGTTCTGGGTCAGAGATAGATGTGATGTCCTTGACTTTAGCTACGCCAACGATTCGTCGAATCAGTTCCATTCCGGCAGCTGCTGCAGTGTCTTCCATGACGCTGTCCAAATAGTAGGTAAGGAAGCCGGGGGCTTTTGCCAGGTGATCAGTGACCAGCTGTGGGAATTTTTTTATAAACTTCTCCCGAAACAGATTTACAATTTCTACAATGCTATCCAAGGCCCAGGCACAGAATTCGGTCTTTCTGGGATCGTCCTGTGGCAGCTCTGCCCAGGCATGGGCATAGCCGAAAAGCAGATGGGCGATGACATTGCCTACATCGTAGCCCATGGGGCCATAGAAGGCGAATTCGGGATCGAATACCCGGATATCCTCGGAAGTGACAAAGATGGAGCCAGAGTGGAGGTCACCGTGGATGAGAGCCTGGGCGTGCTCCATAAACTGGAATTTGAGCTTTGCAGCTTCCAGACGCAGCGTCTGGTCATTATAGATCTGCTCCTCTACCAGTGCTTCCATGCCCTGAGGAACATAATTCTTTCCGGCAAAGTTGCCAACGGCATCATCGTAAACCAGCTGCTCGGTGATGCTGCAAAGGTCGGGGTTGATGTACTTTTTGGTGAGGCCCTTTTTGATTTTGTGATCGAGAACGGCATCAGTGGTGGGCAGCAGGGTGTCCACTAGAAAAGTGGTAATCTGATCGGCAAACTTCGGGAAGCAGCGATAGTCTAACAGGGCGGTGCGCATGATGGTATAGTCCTTGAGATCTTCCATGGCGCAGCAGCACATCACGGGATCATAGCCGTAGATTTTGGGGACAAAGCCTGGGGCAAGCTGATCTTGAAGCTGAAGAATCTCTGCTTCAATTCGGTTGCGGTCCACATCTACTTTACGGCCTGAGTGTGCTCGAGTTTCAATGCCGGAGTGCTTTAAAATGACGGATTTTCCAGTGGCGGCATCGGAGACCCGAAAGACATAGTTGAGATTGCCGTCACCAATCTCCTGACAGGTGAGTTTTGCATCTTTCGGAAAGAAGCTGTATTTCTCTTGAACATAGGATAAGATGTCCTGTTCGTCCATTAGAAAATATTGACTGAATTTACTCATGGACCATTCCTCCTGTAACCACATCCAAGTTTGTATGTTGCAAAATGTTGTTTTATGGTGTGGTATATTGTGATTTTATGTTACCATAGTGCGGCTTTTCTGTCAATATCAGGTAGGATAAAAGAGATAATTCGGCGTTATAGCTATTGAAATGTGGGATATTTTGGATATTATGCCACGAAGGTGAGGAGTAATGTGGCGTTTGTGAAATTTAAAAAGCGCTTAGCAGCAGGAAATCCCGGCCTTGCCAGGAGAAACCGGGATTTTCAGTAAATGTTCAAAACGATTTGCTTCCTGTTTTGAAAATAATAGTATTCCATGTATCGGAATCGTTCCAATGATCAGCACCAGCGGTTAAGAACATGGTACAGAGCACCAAGGAAGACACTTCTGCTCTGACTTGCAGGTAAGAAAACAAAGCGGGAGAAAACCCAAGAGGTTTTCTCCCGCTGGTGATTGTCAGAAAGAAGGATTTAGACGGTGAATCAGCAGGTAGCGCCGCCTA
>RCNI01001716.1_pt1 | contig 11412 bp, 10 predicted proteins | sample 2041151 | NCBI WGS metagenome assembly RCNI01 (sample SAMN09708214, study PRJNA481090) | feces metagenome | isolation source: feces | place: Antarctica: Albino Rookery
TTTTGGTCCGAGTGGCGAGAGTCGAACTCACGGCCTCTTGAACCCCATTCAAGCGCGCTACCAAACTGCGCTACACCCGGACGTCACTCACAAGCGACAATAATTATTGTAATGCCTGCTATACGAATTGTCAACAGCTTTTTGAAAAAACATGAAAAAATTTGGAAAAAGAAAAAGATATCCACAAAATAGAAGGCGCAATGCGGTGAAGAACTGTGCTGCACAGGAAAAACGGAGGAAGATTCAATATGATAGATGAACAATGAAATGCAGGGCAGTGGTCGTTTTGAAAAAACAACAAAGAGTGTAAAAAAGATGCTTGACGGCCAGTGCAATATTATGCTATAATAACACTCGCGGCGTTAAGCGCTTGCGTTATATGCGAGGGTGGCGGAACCGGCAGACGCGTACGTTTGAGGTGCGTATGGTGAATACCATGGGGGTTCAAGTCCCCTCCCTCGCACCAAAGAGATCCTGGAATGCGTTCCAGGATCTCTTTTTTGTATAGCGAGCCAAAGAGACGTTGCCCAAGGCAGATAAGGCAGCCACTGATTTAAAAGCTGACATATATCAAAGAAAGCGACGGTCTGAAAAACAGACCGCCGCTTTCTTTGATATGGATTTGTGGTTAATCTTCCAGCATTGAAGTTAGAGGGTCGGTTGTGGTTTCTTCCTGCTCTTCCTGAGGCAGCTGAGTCACAGCACGCAGTTTGCGCTGAATTTGACGGGTACGTACTCCCACCAGCTTTTCCAGCTCGTTGCTGGCCTGATTGATGCGATTTTGCGCTTGTGCCAGTGCCTGGCCGAACGTATCAAATTCGGCTTTTACACCGCCAAGAACCTGCCAAACCTCGCTGGAACGCTTTTGAATAGCCAGTGTGCGGAAGCCCATCTGCAAACTGTTCAGCAAAGCGGCCATGGTAGTGGGGCCAGCCACGACAATTTTGTAATCACGCTGAATGCGTTCAGCGGTGCCGCGGCGAACGACCTCAGCATATAAGCCCTCCACAGGAAGGAACATTACGCCGAAATCAGTGGTGTGCGGAGGTTCAATATACTTGTCGCGAATATCCTTGGCGAAACCGCGAACGCGCTTATCCAGTTCCTTGGCAGCGGAATCCACGGCGGCGGAGTCTGCCGAGTCATAGGCATCCAGTAAAGCGCTGTATGCATCCACGGGAAATTTTGCATCAATGGGAAGGTATACTTCACCTTCGCCGTCTCCGGGAAGGCGAAGCGCGTATTCCACACGATCGCTGCTGTTGGGTTTTGTGGCCACATTCTCGGCATATTGCTCTCTTGTCAAAATCTGCTCCAAAATGGCGCCAAGCTGAATTTCACCCAAAATACCTCGCGTTTTTACGTTGCTCAGCACTTTTTTTAAGTCGCCCACACCGGCAGCCAGCGTTTGCATTTCACCCAGCCCCTTGTAAACCGCTTCCAGACGCTGACTTACCAGGCTGAAGCTGCGCTGCAACTTTTCATCCAGAGTTTTTTGCAGCTTTTCATCCACAGTCTGACGCATTTCATCCAGCTGTCTGGTGTTTTCGGTTTGCATACGGCCCAGCCGGGTTTCCATGGCAATACGGATGTTTTCCAGTTTTTGCTCATTCTGAACAGCAGTAGCGTTCAGCTGGCCATTCATCAAGCGAAGCTGGTCGGCTAATGTGCGCTGCAAAGCGGCCTGCTGCTGAGCGGAAGCCCGTGCGCCAGCCTGCACACTCTGGTTCATGGCATTGCCCAGCTCCTGACGTGTCAGGCGGATTTCAGCCAGAAGATCCTGACGCACTTTTTCCAGATCTTCTCCTCGTAAACCTCCGGCAGGGCGACGCAGCAAGTTGATCAAACTGAGAATGCAGGCCAGAGCGGCCAGCAATAAAATTGCCAGGTCCATAGTATTCTCCTTTGTGAAGGGGGATAAGCAGCCCCTGAATGTCATAGCTATAAGTATAAAAGGTTTGCAAAGGCAAATCAACGGGGGAGGAACTGGAATCATGAAGTTCTCTTTTAAAAGGAAACAGAAACTATGGCAGATTTTGTGGTTGGGCAGCGCAGTTGCTCTGGCCCTGGCAGTAAGCTGGCGTGTGGATCGCCCTGCGGGATGCCACAAAGACGATCTGGCACAGGTTACAGACGATACACTGATGCTTCAGGCACAGGCGATGCAGGCTGCACAGGGCGAAGAAACGGCAGAGGTCCCCAAGCGGGTCTATCTCACATTTGACGATGGCCCCAGTCCCACAACAGAAAAAGTGTTGGATGTGTTGAAGGAAAAGGGGGTACACGCCACATTTTTTGTGATTTCGGCGCCGAATAATATAGAATATCTGCCGATTTTACAGCGCACAGTAGCGGAAGGAAATCAGGTTGCACTGCACAGCTGCAGTCATGAATATGGGGATATTTACCGCAGCCCGGCAGCATTTTGGGCAGATATTCGGGATCTGAAGAGAAATCTGAAACCCTATGTGTCGGATGCGGATTCCATTTCCTGGATTCGATTCCCAGGCGGAAGTACAAACACTGTAAGCCATCGGCACGGTGGATCGCATATCATGAAGTCGCTGAAGGCGCAGGCAGAAGAAAAAGGGTATCATTATGTAGACTGGAACGTGCGCGCAGAGGATGCCGCAGGAAAACACCTGAATGCAGATCAGATTTATGAAAATGTAACGGGACAAGTGGGCGATAAAACCAGCTGTGTTGTACTGATGCACGATACAAAGGCTACAGGGACAACAGCGCAGGCGCTGCCGAGAATTATTGATTGGTTCAACGAGCAGGGGTTCAGCTTTTGTACAATCGATCAACTGCTTGAGGAACAAGAATGAACAGGGTGTAAATTTTTTGCGAAGAGAGTTTGGTTTATGCCCCGGAAGATTGTAAATCACAAGGGAATAGTGTATTCTAGGAAGTAATAAATAGTACAAAACACGGAGGCAGTTGGATGCGTCGAAGAGAGTCTGGGCGAATTGCCCTGTGTGGTGTGATGGGAGCCATGGCGATTGTGATAATGCTGATGGGCAGCATTATTCCGGTTGCCACATTTTGTGCGCCGCTGATCAGCAGTATTCTGATGATGACCGTGGCGATGGAATATGGCCTGAGAACGGCATTGCTATTATATGTAGCAGTTTCACTGCTGGCGCTTATTCTGCTGCCGGATCGCGAAATGGCCATGATTTTTCTCTTCCTGCTTGGATATTACCCAATGCTCAAGGTTTATTTGGAACGGATTCGCCCAGCAGTTTTGCAGCTGCTGGCGAAACTGGCAGTGTTTAACGGGGCGGTAGTGGCCATGTATACAACACTGCTTTATATCTTTCCGATGCAGGCCCTGGTTGAGGAATTTTCCGGTACAGGAAAAGGATTTGTGGTGGTCCTTTTGCTGATGGGCAACGCAGCGTTCCTGATTTACGATCAGGCTTTGGTAGGAATGGCGCAGTTGTATCGGCTCAAGTTCAGACCCAGACTGGAGCGGTATCTGTAAGTGGAAACAGGGGGAGTCCTGGGAATATAAAAGATTTTAGAAATAAGGAAGTGCGGCATGAAAGAAAATAAGTGGAAGCTGACCAAGCGAACAGCGTCCAATGTTATCGTGGTATTTACAGGTATTCTGTTCTATGTATGCTTATCCAATTTCGCACAGGTGCGAGCTTCGCTGAGCGGATTTATGAGCATTATCAAACCCTTTGTGTGGGGTACGGTAATTGCCTATCTGCTGGATGGTCCGGTTCGATATTTTGAAAAAACGATTCTCAAAGGCCATCGTAAACTGGCAATTTTGCTGACGTATGTATTGGCGGTTCTGATGCTGGGCTTTTTGGGCCGAATGGTGGTACCTCAGCTGCTGCAAAGCGTTATGGCGCTGCTGAATAACGTACCTGCGTATTTGGAGGGTCTGAATGATCTGGTGATGGATGCCGGCCTGGGCGGCGAGGCCATGGAAGAATTGCTGCTGTCCTATCAGGAAGTAGTAAAAAAAGCCACAGAGCTTATTTCTGCAATGCTTCCCAAATTGGTTGGCTATGGCGTGGCCATCGGCAGCGGTGTGGTCAGTGCTTTCACAGCAATCATTGCGTCGATCTATATGCTGCTGGGCAAGCAGTCGCTGATGCTGCAAATGCGCAAACTGGTACTTGCTTTTGTGCGTCCCCATTATGCGCAGCGTGTGCTGGATATTTGCAGCAATGCAAACCGCGTATTCAGCGGTTTCATCAACGGCAAATTGCTGGATAGTGCGATTATCGGTGCAATCTGCTTTGTGGTTACTACAATTCTGAAGATGCCTTTTGCATTGCTGATCAGTGTCATTGTGGGTGTAACAAACATCATTCCGTTCTTTGGCCCCTTTGTGGGTGCAATTCCCAGCATTATGATTTTGCTGATTGTGGATCCCTGGAGTGCTCTGGAATTTGCAATCTTTGTGATTGTATTGCAGCAGTTTGATGGCAACATTCTGGGCCCCAAGATTCTGGGCGAGTCCACAGGTCTGCCTGCACTGTGGGTGCTGGTTGCCATTATTGTGGGCGGCGGCCTGTTTGGATTCCCGGGCATGGTGGTAGGCGTACCTACCTTTGCAGTGCTTTATTCGCTGGGCAGCGACTATATTACAGTGCGGCTGCGGGAACGTGGGTTTGACCGCAAGTGCAACCCGTTGCCTGCAACAGATGCGGCAAAGACAGAGAATACCGCAGCCGAATCGAAAAAGAATTAAGAGCAAGTATAATAAGAAAGAACGCCATGAGTTCGGCAGCAGTCGATTTCATGGCGTTCTTTTTGTAAAATAACAACGATTAAGGTATCAAAGCGGTTCCAGTTCCTTTTGCCACAGGGCAGCGCAGGCGTCGCTGGGCATTTTCCAGCTGCCGCGCGGAGAAAGCGTGATGGAACCGATCTTGGGGCCATCGGGCAGACAGCTGCGCTTGAACTGCTGAGCAAAGAAGCGGCGATAGAAGTTTTGCATCCAGTGCTTCAGTACATCATCCGAATAACGATCCTTGAAGGCTTGACGGGCAAGATGCAGTACCTTGGCAGGACCAAAGCCAAAACGCAGAATGTAGAAAAGGAAAAAATCGTGCAGTTCATACGGTCCAACAAGCTGCTCTGTCTGCTGGCTGATTTGATCGTCCTTGGCCGGCAGAAGCTCGGGACTTACAGGGGTTGCAAGAATGTCCAGCAAAACCTTGCGCAGAGTAGGATTGCTGCTGACTTCGGCAGCATGACGTACAATATGCTGTACCAGAGTTTTGGGAATACCGGCATTCACGCCGTACATACTCATGTGGTCACCGTTGTAGGTGGCCCAGCCCAGTGCAAGCTCGCTCAAATCGCCGGTGCCCACAACAAGGCCGTTCAGACGATTGGCCAGATCCATCAGTTCCAGCGTGCGCACACGGGCCTGACTGTTTTCGAAGGTAACATCCAATTTGTCTTCGGGCTGGCCGATATCCGCAAAGTGACTGCGCACAGTTGCGGTGATATTCAGCTCCTGGAAAGTGACACCCAGCTCTTCGCACAGAATCTGTGCATTGGAGCGGGTGCGATGTGTGGTGCCAAAGCAGGGCATGGAGAAAGCGTGTACATCGGTGCTGGGCTTGCCCAGAAGCTGCATGGCACGCACAGAGGCCAGCAGTGCCAGGGTGGAGTCCAAACCGCCGGAAATGCCGACTACTGCGGTCTGAGCGTGGGTGTGGGCCATGCGCTGTGCAAGGCTTTCGGCCTGCATGTTCAAAATCAGCTCACAGCGCTCATCGCAAATCTGGGGATCAGGCATAAAGGGATTGGAATGAATGGAACGAGTCAGATCTGCCTGACGAGGCTCCAGGTCAAACTCAACGGTAGTGTATCCTTCGTCGTTGATGACGAAGCTTGTGTTCCGGGCACGCTCGCAGATCAGGTGCTCTGTGTCGATTTCCGAGATGCACAGTGCGTTTTCAAAGGGACGGGATTCTGCCAGAATCTCGCCGTTTTCGGCGATGATGTTGTGGCCGCCGAATACCAGATCGGTGGTGGACTCGCCACGGCCGGGGTTGGCATAAACATAAGCGCTGAGCAGGCGTGCGGATTGTCCGCTCACCAGACGGCGGCGATAATCGGCCTTGCCCACAACTTCACTGCTGGCAGACAGGTTGGCAATCACCGTAGCACCGGCCAAAGCGTGCCCAATACTGGGCGGCAGAGGTGCCCACAGATCCTCGCAGATCTCTGCGGCAAGGCAGAAATCAGACAGCTGACGGCAGCGGAACAGCAGCTTGGTACCAAAAGGAACCTGCTGGCCGCACAGCACAATGGAACCGGTTTGAGCAGGAGCAGAATTGAACCAGCGCTTTTCGCAGAACTCACCATAATTGGGCAAACTCGTTTTGGGTACAACGCCCAGTAGCTGACCACCGCAAAGTACGGCGGCGCAGTTATAGAGCTTGCCGTTTGTCTGCACCGGCAGACCGACCAGAATCAGCATACTCCACTGCTTGCTTGCTTCCAGAATGCGGGCAAGACCCTCTTCGGCGGCACGCATCAGGGGACGCTGCAAAAACAGGTCACCACAGGTGTAGGATGTAATGCTCAGTTCCGGCAGACAGGCCAGGCGTACACCCTGCCGGTCTGCCTGCTCCAAGGCCAGAAGAATCTGGTCAACGTTATAAGTGCAGTCTGCCACACGCAGTGCGGGGGAAAGTGCAGCAGCCTTTATAAAACCATATTTCAAGGGGATTCATCCTTTCGTTCTTAAAACAAAGAGTACCCTTATTATAGCATAATTTTGCATAAGGTAAAAGCAGGCCGGACGGCATTCCGGGCAGGTGCTGATGAGATGAAAAAACGGCGATGTGCCGAAAAACAAACACATCGCCGCGAAAAGGAGGTTGCAGGATATCACATTATTTGAGCCCGCTTGCGAGAAACGCTTTGGCTTTTTCACTTTTAGGATTACCGAAAACTTCTTCCGGAGTACCTTCTTCTTCAATGACACCGTCTGCCATGAACAGGACACGATCAGAAACACTGCGGGCAAATTCCATTTCATGTGTTACTACGATCATGGTAGTGTGGCTGTCTTTTAATTGGCGGATGGCATTGAGAACTGTGCCGGTCAGTTCGGGGTCCAGCGCACTGGTGGGTTCGTCAAAACACAGGATGTCCGGGCCCAGTGCCAGTGCCCGGGCAATGGCCACACGCTGCTGCTGTCCGCCGGAAAGCTGGCAAGGGTAATTATCTGCTTTGTCGCTCAGGCCCATTTTGTCAAGAAGAGCCTTGCCGCGCTCCAGATTCCGGGCGTGTACGGCAGTTTTGTCCAGCTTCTGCTTTTGCTCTTTGGCGGTGGTCTTGGCAAGCAGATCCATGGGCAGCACTACATTTTCCAGTGCAGTGTATTGCGGAAAAAGATTAAACGACTGAAACACCATACCAAAATGCAGCCGCATTTTGCGCAGGTCAGCTTCACTCTGAACAGTGGGGGCGGAACCATCCCACACCGGCTGACCGTTTACCAGAATCTGTCCGTTTTGGGGCTGCTCCAAGAAGTTGAGACAGCGCAGTAATGTGGTTTTGCCGCTGCCGGAAGAGCCAATGATCGAGAGCACTTCACCTTCATTTAAGGAAAAACTGATGCCCTTGAGCACCTGCACACCGTCGTAGCTTTTTTCAAGATCCTTTACTTCCAGTACCTTCATGGCTTAACTCCTAAAATAGCTCAATTTCTTTTCAATGCAGCCGAACAACAGCGTCAACAGGCCGCTGAATACCAGGTAGAACAGGCCGGTGTAGAACAGGGGCCAGATCAAACCCTTGGCAACCGTGATCTTTTCGGCAGCCTTGATCAATTCGCCGACAGCGATTACACGAGCCAGGGATGTATCTTTTACCAGAGTAATTACTTCGTTGCTCATGGGGGGCACGATGCGCTGAATGACCTGCATCAGAATTACCTTAAAGAAAACCTGTCCGCGGGTCATGCCAAGAACCTGCCCGGCTTCGTACTGGCCCTTGGGAATGCTCTCGATGCCGCCGCGATAGATTTCCGAAAAGTAGGCGGCATAGTTGATTACAAAAGCCACCAGAACAGCGGTCATGCGGGACTTTACCGGCATATCAAACAACAGGCCCGGAACATAGAACACCACAAAGATCTGAAGCATCAGGGGTGTGCCGCGGATTACCCAGATAAGAAAGCGGGTAAGGCAGCGCAGCGGTGAAAACCGGGTCATGGATCCAAAGGTAATCACAAGCCCCAAGGGCAGCGCCAGCGCCAAGGTGACGAAGAAGATAATGAGGGTGGTGCCGAAGCCCTGCATAAGTTGCATATTAACCTGGTAAAAACTCATGATTCAAAACATCCTTACATCAAAGTATGAAAAACTTGTTTTTGAAAAATTACTCTTCAATCGCACAGGGTATAACGGACAGATATTTTTTTGCAAGCTCGTCCAGGAAACCTTCAGCTGCCAGCTCCTTCAGGGCTTTGTTAACAGGCTCAACCACATCGCTGCCCTTGCGGAAACCGATGCCGTATTCTTCTTTGGAGAGCTCAATGCCGGGAACCACCATCAGGTCGGCAAAATCCGTGTCCTCGCCTACAGAAGCGCGTGCCATAACGGCATCAATCACAGCCAGATCCAGTGTGCCGGATTTCAGTTCGAGCAGATTGTCACGCTGAGCGGTAACGGCAACCACATTGCCCTGACTTAAGAATTCGTTGTTGGATACGGCTGCTTCGCCGGCAGAACCGGATTCCACGCCGATGGCGGCATCTGCCATGGATTCCAGATCCGTATAGACATCCTTGTTCTTTTCGTTGATGACAACCGCCTGATAGTTGTTGCTGTAGGGAACCGAATAATCCAGTGCATCCTTCATGTCCTCCATAATGGTAAGACCGTTCCAGATGCAGTCAACCTTCTTGGAATCCAGTTCCATAAGCTTGTTGTCCCAGTCGATTTCCACAAACTCAGCCTCAACGCCCAGCTTCTCGCAAACAGCCTGAGCAAGTTCCGTGTCAAACCCTACCAGATTGTTATCCTGATCGTAGTAGTTCATGGGGTCAAACAGCGTAATGCCCATGACCATGGAGCCTTTGCTGGAAATGTAATCCCAATCGGATTCAGTGGCCGACGCAGCGGCCTGAGAACTGGAAGAACTGCCGCATCCGGTGAACATGGCAGCGGCCAAGGAGAGAGCACACACAGCAGAAAGAATCTTTTTCATAATAGGTACACACCCTTCTTAATAGTTGATAACCGACTGGAATTAAGCAGCCGGATTACTTTATTACTTTATCATGATAAAATGATAGCATAAGAAAATTGAATGTGCAAGAGGTCTGTGCAAATTTGGTTAATATGTTGTATAAACACGCTGGAAACTGATCAATATGCGCAAAATAGACGGAAGTGTGTGCGGCTGTTCGGCAGCATTTTACACGATGCCCCTGCTTTTGTTATAATAGGCACAAAGAAGAAGGGGGAATCAACCCGTGAAAAAGAAAATCCTGTTTCTGACCACAGGCGGCACCATTGCTTCAGCGCCCACCGAAGCGGGCTTGGCACCGGCGCTCAGCAGCCAGCAGCTGTTGGATCAGCTTCCGGAAATCGAGCAGCTTTGCGATGCGGATGCAGTAGCCCTGTGCAATCTGGACAGCACGAACATAGGGCCCGAACACTGGCTGCTGATTGCCCGGGCAATTCATCAGAACTACTCAAAATATGATGGCTTTATCATTGCGCATGGTACGGATACTCTGGCCTATACGGCGGCGGCTTTGTCGTATCTGATTCAGAATTCTTCCAAGCCCATCATTCTTACGGGTGCGCAAAAGCCAATCTGCTCCGAAATCACCGATGCAAAAAAGAATCTGCGTGACAGTGTGCTCTGCGCATTGGATCCGGGCAGCTTTGGTGTGATGGTAGTGTTTGGCGGAATGGTGATCGCAGGCACCCGCGCCAAAAAAGTAAAAACATACAGCTACAATGCCTTTGAAAGCATCAACTTCCCGGCTCTTGCACAGGTGCAGGAGGATCGGGTTGTGCGCTATATTCAGGCGCCGATGCCCAGCGGCCCGGCGGTATTTTACGATCAGCTGGACCCCAAGGCATTCCTGCTCAAATTGACACCGGGCATTCAGCCAGAACAGCTGGAGGGAATCTTTCAGCGGTACGACTGTCTGCTGCTGGAGAGCTTCGGCGTAGGCGGCGTGCCGGATAATCTGGTGAATGCGCTGGCGGAACAGATGAATCAATATCCCGAAGGTGAAAAGCTGCTGGTCATGACAACTCAGGTGGCTTATGAGGGCAGCGATGTGGGCATCTATGCAGTGGGCCGCCAGCTGCAGCAGCGTGTACATTTACTGGAAGCCAGAGATATGACGCTGGAGGCTGCCTATACAAAGGCCATGTGGATTATGGGCCAGAAGGGGCTTTCCTTTGAACGGATTCAGGAGCTGTTTTATTGCCGCATCAATTATGATATTTTCTGCGGCCGTTAATCCAAGCGATACAGCAGAATAAATGCAGCAGAGTCCTCTTTCCCGTCCTGTGGCGGGGAAGGGGACTCTGTCATTTACTGAAAAACTCATACAAAGCTGCTGACAGTTTCCTTTACAAAGTCGTAGGTCAAAGCCGCAGCAAGACTCATTTCGCAGCCGCTGAAGTAGAGTGCATAATCAAATCCGTTTCGGCTCCAGGTTGTCAGGCAGGGACCATTGGGAGACTGCATCAGCACTACACGAATTCCATCCTGATCAAACACAGATCGAGTATCGTAATTGCTGTCAAAATCCTCCAAAAACAGATCACCCCCGCCGTATACCACACGCAGAACAGCGTCCCAGCCGGGGTCAATTACGAGTTCCAGTTCTCCCACCGTGCGCTGTAGCAGCCAGATATTTCCGTATTCGATGATGGATCGCCCGGGCAGGCGAATAACCCGAAAACCGGCCTGATCCCGGAAATCCGGTGTGGCATAGGGGATTCGATGCCGATACCATCCGCTTTTGAATACAGCAATGCACACAGCCGCAATCAGCAGCGCGGCAAACAGCAAAATCAAAATCAGTTGCTCATCCATGACTGTGCCTCCTTTCGCCCTATCCTATGCCGTAAAGGGGCATTGGGTGTGCAAATTTTTCCTGCCGGACTGCTGACACAATGCGCTGACCATACTCCACCTGAACACATCAAAGTGTAAAGCGGAGTGTGAATGGATGTATTACAACAAAGTAGAACTGTGTGGGGTGAATACCTCCAAGCTGCCGGTGCTGAAAGAAAAAGAAAAAAATGAGCTGCTGCGCAGAGCAAAAGCCGGAGATCATGAGGCCCGGCAGAAGATGATTCAGGGAAACCTGCGCCTGGTTCTGAGCGTAGTGCAAAAATTTTCCGGCCGCGGAGAAAATATGGATGACCTGTTTCAGGTTGGATG
>RCNI01001717.1_pt1 | contig 11412 bp, 12 predicted proteins | sample 2041151 | NCBI WGS metagenome assembly RCNI01 (sample SAMN09708214, study PRJNA481090) | feces metagenome | isolation source: feces | place: Antarctica: Albino Rookery
TTCCTAATTTGTACAGGAGTTAAGCCTTTTCCTTTTACTGTAATTCTAGAATTATTATGGTATTCAATATAATCTACTATAGCTTGTTTTAATTCTTCTAATGATTTGAATGTATTTTAAAATCCATAAAACATTTTATTCTTTATTTTTCCGAAGAAGTTTTCTATTGGGGAATTATCCCAACAGTTTCCTTTACGTGACATTGATTGGATGATTCCTTTTTCTTTTAATTTGTTTTGATATGAATAATGTTGATATTGCCATCCCTGATCACTATGGAAAACTAATTTTTTAAGATTAGTAAATTTAGAAAAGGCCATATTTAACATTCGGTATGCTTGAAATAGATTTGGTATAGTTGATATATCGTATCCTACGATTTCTCTGCTATACATATCTAAAATAGGAGATAAATATAATTTGTCTGCAGCTATTTTAAACTCAGATACATCAGTCGTCCATTTTTGATTAACCGGGGTCGTTTTAAAGTTTCTGTTAAAATATGTTTTGCTGGTATGTTTATTCCCTTTCTTATCAAGAAGTAGGTTCTTACAAGCTCTATTTAATGTAAAAATCGCTACCTTGTAATGCCTTCAGGTATATCTGGTACTTTTCCTTCACGATACATCTCAATACATTTCAATTTAAATTCATAACTATAACGCATAAAAATACCCTCCTTACTGGTTTGTCCAGTAAAGAGGGTACATATCATTTTCTCGGTTCACTATATGAAATACACTTTTTATTTGTCTAGAAAGTAAAGCGTCAGGCTAAGGTTTTACCTAAAGCTTTTTTGGTATTTATGAAATGTACCTTTGCTACTTTATATAATTCTTCTTCGCCGTGTTGTTCTACAAATTCTTTAATGTTTTGATCAACTTTTGAACCGGCACCTTTTAGAAAAGCGAACTGATAATGCTGACATAAATTATCAAAAGATTGTAAAAAGGCATATCGTGCGATAATAGAACCAGCAGCAACACTTAAGTATTTGTTTTCAGCTTTTGTTTCAAAATGTATAGTATCTACCACTTCATTTACTCCTTGTAGATAACGATAATAAGATTTCCCTTGTACAAATTGATCTATAATACATAAATTTGGAAGAGATTGTAGTTTATGTTTAAGATGAACAAATGCTTGATTATGAAGTCGTGATTTAATTGCTACCATATTGAATCTAGGGTGGATGCTATTATATTTTGCATTATCTAGAATGAGTAAGCTATAGGTTAATCTTTCACATAAAAGTGGAGCGATTTTACGAATTTGATCATCATTGATTGCTTTTGAATCTTGGATGTTCAGGCTTTTTAAAAATGGGACATCTTTACTAGTTACATAAGTAGCACATACAGTGATTGGACCAAAGTAATCTCCTGTTCCTACTTCATCACTTCCGCATTGAGGATATTGATTTGAAGGAGTAGTTTGTTTTTTTTCGATAGAGCCCAAGCAAAGATTTTCTACATAAAAGTCAGCTTGTTCTCCTTGAAATACAACTTTTCCTGATGTATATGCTGTGATTGTACAATCTGATAATTTTATTTGATAATGAGCATATGGTGGGGTTTTACATTGAATGGCGTCTTTTAAACGATCATGTAAATCCTCTATTTGCTCTGATGTTAATGTGACTGTTTTTGTACTCATAGATTGCCTCCTAAGTGTATTTATTTTAGCATGATGTAATATAGATGAAAAGAGAAAGTTTAAATCATAGGGTATGAATAATATGGAATAACATAAAGTAAAAGGGAGAGTGAAATGTAGGAAAAATATTAGAAAATGTGGTAAAATAAAAAAATGGAAAGGAAAAAGATGTTATATGAATGAAATAGAAATAATTAATATAGGTATCGGTATTGTTTTTTTATTGTTTTTGTATAGTGGATATAAAGATGGTTTTTTATGGAAATGCATTAGTATCCTAGGTTTTTTTATAACTGGATGGTTATCATGGATTTTAAGTAAACCGATTTCTTTATTATTTGCACTTTATCCAATACAGCATACTCCTTTTCAAGGGACAATTTTAGAACCATTTTTTTATGATAAATTGAATCAAATATTAGTATTTGCGATTCTTTTTATTATATTAGAAATAGTAATATTATGTATTCGACCGTTAGCAAAATTAATTGGTAAATTACCAATTATTTCATATTTTAATCGATGGTTAGGAGTATGTTTATCAGGAATACAGGCAATTTTGTTTTTTAGTGTAATTGCATTTATATTAAATATGCCAATTACTAATAATAGTAGATATTATGCACAGAATAGTGTGTTAAAATATTGTGAACCAATAACCATAGAAATATGGAAAGTAATTGAACAACCGATGTTAGATTTTATGAATTTTTATGAGCAAGGAGAGATTGAAAAACCGCTTAATGAAAAACAAAAACAAGATTTTGAAAATTGGTTAATAGAGAAAAAATTAGATAAGGAGAATGTACATGCTTTTATAGAAGCATTACGGTAGGCATATGAAAGAATATTATGAGTCATTAGAGTTAGATTTAGTAAAAGAACAGATAGTAAGATATTGTTCTTTTTCCTTGGGAAAACAAAGAATTCGACAACTTACACCACGGTTTGATGAATTATGGGTAAAACGTGAATTAGAACGTACCAAAGAGGCTTTGAATTTAGTATATCGATATGGGAATGTTCCATTTTACGGTGTGCATGATATTTCAAAAGCACTTGATGATGCGAAAAAGAATCGTACCTTATCATGTGTGGAATTACGACAAATAGCAGATAATATTCGAGCAGTAGATCATGTTAGAAAATACTTTAAAGATAGTGAAATTGAATCTCCTAGATTAATGGAATTAATATTATCATTTGATCAACCACAAGCTGTTGCAATTGCAATCGAAGGGTGTATCTCAAATAGTTATGAAGTTGTTGATCGTGCAAGTCCAGAGTTAAAAAATATACGTAAATCGATTCGTATGTGTGAAGCAGATATTGCAAAAGAAGCACAACGTTTTATTGCATCTCATGGATCACAATTAATGGATACGATTACTACAATGCGCAATGATCGTATTTGTGTTTTGGTGAAAATTAGTGAAAAAAACAGTGTAGATGGGTTCATTCATGGAGAAAGTGCATCTGGGCAAACAGCATATATTGAACCGAAATCATTATTAGTATTAAATAATAAATTAGCAGGTTTAAAAAGTAGCGAACAAGAGGAAATTTCACGAATCTTGTTTGAGTTGAGTCAAAAAGTTAAAAAAGTAGCTTTTGCACTTGAGAGTAATTTAGAAACATTTGCATTATTAGACGTGATTTTTTCAAAGGCTATGTGGGCAAAAGAAAGAAATGGATGTATTGCTAAATTAGATACAAAAAATCATCATTTATACTTAAAGGAAGCAAAGCATCCTTTAATTGATGAAAATAAAGTCGTAGCTAATACGTATGAAATCAAAGAACCATATCGTAGTTTAATGATTACAGGTAGTAATACAGGAGGAAAGACCGTTACTTTAAAAACAATTGGTCTATTTGTGGTAATGACGATGTGTGGAATGGCGGTAAATGCACAAGAAGCGATTGTTCCTTTATTTGATTCTATATATGTGAATATTGGAGATGAGCAATCTATTGCAGAGTCATTATCTACGTTTTCATCTCATATATCAAAACTTGCCTATATTTGTGCACATGCAGATGCAAATTCTTTCGTATTATTGGATGAATTAGGAAATGGTACAGATCCAAAAGAAGGGGAGCCTTTGGCAATTGCAATTTTGGAAGAATTACGTAGAAGAAAGGTATCATTCATTGCAACAACACACTATTCCACATTAAAAACATATGGTGCAGCGAAAGAAGATATTTTAATTTCTAGTGTTGAATTTGATATGGAAAAATTAAGACCTACATATCGTTATATTGAAGGAATTAGTGGTCAATCTAATGCATTTGCTATTGCATCACGATATGGATTAAGTGAAAAGATTATTGAAGATGCACAAAAAAGAAAAGAAGCAAATGCTACAAAAACGGACATTGCAATGGAAAAATTAGAGCAATTGACAATGGAAGCAGAAGAAAAAAAGCAAAAGTTAGATGAACGATTAAAAGATGTGTATCAATTGCAAGAAGAATTAGCTCATCAAAAGGCAAAATTTGAAAAAGAAAAAGAACAATTATTGGACAAAGTTCAAGAAGAAGCTAAGACTAAATTAGAAGAAGTTCAAGAAGAAGCAGAACTTTTATTAGAAGAATTAAAGCAAATGAAGGCAGATGCAAAACCACATGAAATTACAAAAATAAAATCAGCCATTCGAAATTTAGAAATTTCAGATGAAGAAGCTATGGAAGATACTGTAGAAACATTTGAAGTTGGAGATTATGTTAAATTAAAAAAATTGAATTATTATGGTGAAATTATTTCTTTAAATAAAGATAAAGTTTGTGTACTTACAAATGGCATGAAAATGAATACTACAATTAATGAAATTACGCATGAAAAGAGAAAAGTAGAAAAAACAAAATCGAAGGGATATACAAAAAAATCAATTTCTTCATTCTCTATGGAGTGTAATGTTATTGGCATGCGTGTTGCAGAAGCTATTCCAGTTATTGATAAATATTTGGATAATGCAATTTTGGCAAAAGTTTACAAGGTTCGCTTGATTCACGGAATGGGAACTGGTAAATTGCGAAAAGGAGTTCATGATTATTTAAAGCATAATCAACGTGTTGAAAGTTATACAATGGGTGGACAAGGCGAAGGCGGTTTAGGTGCAACTGTAGTTACATTAAAACAAAAGGGGAAAAAATAATGGCAAATATGAGTAAAATCCAGGATAAGCTAGCGATTTTACCTGCTTTACCTGGATGTTATTTAATGAAAAACGCAGATGGTGAAATTATATATGTGGGGAAGGCAAAGAAATTAAAGAATCGAGTGCGGCAATATTTTGTCGGTGCTCATGATTTCAAAACCACAAGACTTGTTTCTAATATTGATGATTTTGAATATATTGTAACAGGAAGTGAAAAAGAAGCTTTATTATTAGAAATTAACTTAATAAAGAAGCATACACCACCATATAATATCATGTTTATGGATGATAAAACGTATCCATATATTAAATTAACAAAAGAAAAAGCGCCTGTATTACGAGTTGTAAGAAATACTAAAGATAAAAAAGCACAATATTTTGGACCATTTCCTAATAGTGGAGCTGCATGGGATACAATGAAATTATTGAATCAGTTATATCCTTTAAGAAAATGTCGTAGTTTACCCAAAAAAGCCTGTTTATATTATCATTTAGGACAATGTTTAGCACCATGTGAAAGAGAGATAGACGAAAGCGTTTATGACGAAATGGTTGTTGGAATAAAAAAGTTTCTAAAGGGTGATGTGAAAGATATATTGCAAAAGCTAAAAAACGAAATGTTTGAAGCAAGTGAAGCCATGGCATTTGAAAAAGCTCAAGAAAAGCTAAATTTAATTCATGCAATTGAACATGTTACATCAAAACAACAAATTGATTTTAAAGATCATAAGGATCGTGATGTATTTGGATATTATGTAGATAAAGGATATGTTTCTATTCAAGGATTCTTTGTTCGAGGAGGAAAATTATTAGAAAGAGAATTATCGATACAACCTTTGTTTGAAGATGAACAAGATGCGTTTATATCTTTTATTCTACAATATTATGAGAAAAATCCTTTGCCACAAGAAATTTTGTTACCAAATACTTATGATATTGAACATTTACAAGAAATTTTAAGTGATGCAAAGATTGTTCAACCGATGCGAGGAGATAAATTAAAACTTGTCGAAATGGTATTAGCAAATGCTAAAAACGCACATAAGCAAAAATTTGAATTAGTAGAGCGGAAAGTAAATAGACGTGAAGAAGCAATGAAAGAATTATGTCAGTTATTACATAAAGAGATTCATCGCATCGAAATTTTTGATAATTCACATATATCAGGAGCATTTAATGTTAGTGGTATGGTGGTTTTTAAAGATGGAGAGGCTTCAAGAAAAGACTATCGAACATTTCGTTTAGGAGAATATGTATCGGATTTAGACTCTATGAAAGAAGTTGTTTATCGTAGATATTTTCGATTATTAAAAGAACATGGGAAGTTTCCTGATTTATTAATTGTAGATGGTGGCTATTTACAGATTGAAGCTGCAAAAGAAATAATTGAGGCATTAGAAGTTCCAATTACGATTTGCGGATTGGTAAAAGATGATCATCATCGTACCGCAAATTTGATGGATGTAAATGGAAATATTATCCCGGTGAAAAGAGATAGTTCATTGTTTTTCTTCTTAACACAAATGCAAGATGAGGTGCATCGATTTGCGATTACATTTCATCGAAAATTACGTAAAAAAGCAATGACAAAATCGATTTTAGATGAAGTGGAAGGAATTGGAGAAGTTCGTAAAAAAGAAATTTGGAAACGATTTAAATCTTTAAAAAGATTAAAGGAAGCATCTGTAGAAGAATTAAAAGAAGTAGTTCCTGAAAAGGTCGCTAAAAATTTATTTGATGTATTACATAATATAGACCAAAATGATTGTGATGCATAGCATAGTGGTGTAGGAGGCTATGGAATGAATAAAATATTAACACGACGAGAACATCAAGTCTTTGAACTTTTAATTGAAAACTATAGTACAAAGGAAATTGCTGAGAAACTAGGAATTTCTGATAAAACTGTACGGAATCATATTTCTAATGTCATGTTAAAATTAGGTGTAAAAGGGCGTGCTCAAGCAGTGGTTGAATTATTACGATTAGATGAGTTGAAAATATAAAAAGGCGAAAGCCTTTTTTTACGTATCTTTTTAAATATCATCGTATAATACGGTGAAAGAAGGTAAATTTTATGAAAGACTGTTGTATTACTTATTGTTTACATGTAAATAAAGAACAATATAGTTATATATGTAATGAAATACAAAAAACAAGGCAAATTTATATTGATTGTTGTAAATGTTTAAATCAAAATAAGTGTATGAATATAGAAAAATTAAAGTATAAAATCGAATCATACATTAATAAAAATGCAAAATTTTTAACAATATTAGAAAAACAGGCATTAATGAAAGATATTTTGTTTTATTATGAAAATCATATAGAACAGTATTACTATCGTTGTCATCAGATCACAGAAAATGGATATTGGAGAAATATAAATTTATTTTCTTTGATTTATGATATTCCTAAGTGGCAGCTTATTCCTATAAAGAAAAAGTGGAAGATTATAGATAGCTATATTTGGTATAGAAATCATAAAGTTTACTTACGATTACAATTTTGCAATAATTTTTTATTATGTGAATAGGGCAACTCATGATATAATAAGTACGAGGTGTTATTATGAAAATTAAACGAGCGTTATTTATTTTATCACTTGTTGTCTTGTTTATTTTCTGTTTTTTTAAGATGAATGAGCAATATGATGAATTAGCAAGATATCCCTTTCCTTTAAGTGATAGAGAAAGAGAAATCGTATTAAGTCATCTTGATACAGAAGGAATTAATTATTTGGTTGAACAAAAAATCAATCCAGAGCAATTACTTCCTTATATAGAATATGATGAATTCGAATTAACGAATACATTGTGGTATGATAAAGCTTATCATATTCAAAAAGAAGAACTTCCATATATTATTTCTTTTATCAATAAATATAAAAAGCAATTGAATTATGGAGATTTAGATTTATTATTAGAAAACTATTCATATAATCAACTAATTAGTTTTTTTGATGATGGTGATGTATTTACACAAAACAAGGAATTAATTTGTGATCCAAGTGATATTTTAACAATGGTGGATAAGAATGATACTTTATATTTATATGAACCTAAAGATTTAGTATCTATTAATGATTTACCACACAGATTTTCAATTAGTGGAAATAATATTATGATACGAAAAGAGGTTGTACAACCATTACATGATTTAGCAAAAGCAATGGAAGAAATAAATCAAAAACCTTTTGGAAATATGGAAATTATTGTTGCTTATTTATCTTATGAACAACAGTATATCTTATATGATAAGGTATTAAGCAAATATAAGGATGATTTAAGCTTCTATTGGGATCTTCCAGGATGTAGTGAGTATCAATTAGGGTATTCAATTCAATTGATGCCTAAAGAAAGTGAAAAGAAATTAAAAAATAGCGAAGTATTTGAAAATAAAGTAGATACAAAAAAAGAAAAAATGAAAGAACAAGCAATATGGTTAAAAGACAATGCATATAAGTATGGGTTTATTGTTCGCTATCCGAAAGCAAAAGAAAATGTAACAGATAAAAAATATCAACCATATACACTACGATATGTGGGTAAAGAAATAGCACAGTATATTCATGAAAAAGATATTGTACTAGAAGAAATTGACAAAAAATAAAAGAACCTGAGTTCTTTTATTTTTGTTTTATACATAATCTACAACAGAGGTGTAGATTATGCAGACATTTAAAAAACAATTTATTTTTTTATTGAGTGCACTTGCAATTTTTTCATATTTATCTTTGCGATATTTTCCTAAGGAAGAAACTAAATCTGTTTTATCTGTAAAAGAAGATGTGGATTATGTCCAAGTATATTTGATGGATGAACAACAGGATTTAATTCCATTAAGCATTCCACTGAATGAAAAGAGCAGTGAGGAAGAAAAAGTAAATTTAATGATTGAATATATGAATGGAAAACAAAAAATTGAAGGGTTCCATCCTCTTTTTACAGCGGACTGTAATGTGAAAAATGTAAAGTTCAATCAAGATAAGTTGGTTATTAATTTTGATCAAAGTTTAAAGAATTATAAAAAAGAAAATGAATTAAGAGTCTTAGAATCATTGACTTGGGGTGCAATGCAATTCCCACAAATTAAAGAAGTTGTATTATGCTTGAATTCAAAAAAATTAGAACAGATGCCTGTAGGTGGCACACCGATTCCTAACAATTTAAATAAAAAAATAGGAATTAACCAATTTGAGACAGCGGTTAGTTCACTTCATCAATCAAGTAATCAAGTGATTTATTGTGAAAAAGATATAAGAGGAAAACGGTATATTGTACCAAAAAGTAAGAGAATAGCAAGCCAGAAAGATCAAATAAAGGAAGATATATTACAAATAGTAAAAGATATTAGTGTAAGTAGTCAATTAATTCAGCCAGTATATGTAGAACAAATTGAAATACAAAAGTGTAAATTCCAAGATGGAATTTTACAGGTAGATTTTAATAAGAATATATTATCTAGTGATCAAACGGTAAAAAAAGACATTTATGATTGTTTGATTTTATCCCTTAGTATGATTGATGGTGTGAAAGGTATAAAAGTTAGTGTTGATGGAGTGAATGTTATGTCAAAGGGAAATGATTATGTTAAAGTATGTGATTTAGTCTATAATAAAGTGGATTTCTGAAAAAAATTTAGTTATGAAGCATAAAATTCGTGCATGTATAACGTGTTTATGCTATACTAGTAACAGGTGGTAAAATGAAAATTATCGTAGTTAGCGACAGTCATGGAAAACCTGATGTTTTGGAAGAAATTGTAAAATGTCATCCTGATGCAGATATGTTTTTACATTGTGGAGATATTGAGGCTGAATCGTTTGTTTATCCTGAATATCAAGTTGTAGCAGGGAACAATGATGTTTTTTATGATTATCCAAATCGAAGAATTGTAGATGTAATGAATCATCGAATTCTAATTGTTCATGGACATCAATATTCTTTTTCAAGAAGATTGGAAGAAATGGCAACGGATGCAATTAACAATCAGTGTGACATTGTTTGCTATGGTCATACACATATTGCTGCCGATGATAATATTCATGGTGTGCGCTTGATTAATCCTGGATCGTTAAGATATAGTCGTGATGGAAGAAATCCATCATATGCGGTTTTGTCGTTTGAGGATGCGCATGTTAATGTAGAGTTTATTTTTCTTCCAGGAGTATCAAAGAAACATAAGTTTGTTTGGTAGTTGTGGATATGTGAAGGAAAGGTATTGAGGTTTTTATGGAAAGAAAAGTCGGAACTATTTCAAGAGGTGTTCGTTGCCCAATCATTCGTGAAGGTGATGATTTAGCCGGTATCGTCGTAGACAGTGTAGTAGAAGCAGCGCAATCTGAAGGATTTTCCCTTCGTGATCGTGATGTTGTAGCAATTACAGAATCAATTGTTGCTCGTTCACAAGGAAATTACGCATCTGTTGATGCAATTGCAAAAGATGTTAAAGAAAAACTTGGAGGAGAGACAATTGGGGTTATGTTTCCAATTCTTTCAAGAAATAGATTTGCAATCTGTTTAAGAGGAATCGCTAAAGGTGCTAAAAAAGTTGTGTTAATGTTGAGTTATCCAAGTGATGAAGTTGGTAATGAATTAGTAAGCTTAGACAAATTAGACGAAGCAGGTATTAATCCATATACTGATGTTTTAACATTAGAAAAATACCGTGAATTATTTGGAGAAAACAGACATCCATTTACAGGTGTAGATTATGTTGAATATTATGGAAATTTAATTCGTGAATGTGGAGCAGAGGTTGAAGTAATTTTTGCTAATAATCCAAAAACAATTTTAGATTATACAAAAAATGTTTTAACTTGTGACATTCATACTAGAGCACGTACAAAACGTATTTTAAAAGCAAATGGTGCTGAACGTGTATGTGGATTAGATGATATTATGAATACATCTATTGATGGAAGCGGATATAATACATCTTATGGTTTATTAGGCTCAAATAAATCAACTGAAGATAGCATTAAACTATTCCCAAGAGAGTGCCAAGATTTAGTTGAAGATATTCAAGCTAGATTATTAGAAATTACTGGAAAACATATAGAAGTTATGGTTTATGGTGATGGAGCATTTAAAGATCCAGTTGGAAAAATTTGGGAACTTGCAGACCCATGTGTATCTCCAGCATATACAGTAGGACTTGAAGGAACTCCAAATGAATTGAAATTAAAATATTTAGCTGATAATGATTTTGCTAGCTTAAGTGGTGAAGAATTACAAAAAGCTATTGAATCGAAAATTAAAGCTAAGGACGCAGATTTAAAAGGAGATATGTCATCACAAGGAACAACTCCAAGACGTTTAACAGATTTAATTGGTTCATTATGTGACTTGACTAGTGGTTCAGGAGATAAAGGAACTCCAATCGTTTTAGTTCAAGGATACTTCGATAACTTTACAAACTAATATAGAATTTAAGAATATAAAAAGAGAATGGATTCATTCTCTTTTCAGACCGTTGACAAAGTCGCTCGTTGAGCAGACTTTGTCATTCGGTCTTTTTTTAATCCCCACTTTGATATAAAAAAGATGATTTCAAGGTATTTTTAACCTAAAATCACCTGTAATTTAGT
>RCNI01001718.1_pt1 | contig 11408 bp, 8 predicted proteins | sample 2041151 | NCBI WGS metagenome assembly RCNI01 (sample SAMN09708214, study PRJNA481090) | feces metagenome | isolation source: feces | place: Antarctica: Albino Rookery
ACTTATACTTGATATTTTAAGAATATTTAATTAATATTATATATGGCATAATATTTGCTCTATCACATTAAGCAAATACCATTTTAAGGAGCTTACACTGATGCGTAGATTATTATTACTACTACTTATATTATTATTATCATTTGGCTGTGCCAACAAAAATAATATTTTTAAAGACCCGTCTACTCAGGCAAAAGGAGAAAAAAAAGTTTATCTTTATAAAGTAAACAAGCAGGAAACAGATATGCCTGTTTATTTTAGAATGCCTATGGATAAGAAAAGTGTTTCCTTAAAATTTGAGAAAACAGGTTCAACACCTGTGCCTGTTATATTAAATAATGATATTAACGGCTGGAATGCTTTCAGCTCTAAACCTCTTTCTGTAAACGGTGCAGATTTTGGACTTATTATAGATTTTGCAAAAGGTGCAGTTTATGAAATGCCTAAAGATGATGTAAAACACTACCTTAGTAAATTCGCACCAAATGATGCACTTGTTTTAAAAGAAATACTGCCTGGCAGAAGTAATAAAGGGTTTACAAGGCTTGTAGCAGTTGATAGTAATACTCTATATAATAAAGAAGAATTATCACACCTTGTGCTTTTAAACGGCCTTGATCTTGCCAACCAAATGCCTTATCAGCAGCAGGAAGTAAAAATGGATGCCCCTAGAGTAGAGGGCGATAAAACTTTTAATACTACTAATAAAAACGGAGTAGTATTAGACAGGCCTCTTATTACTGCTGCCATTAACGGCCAGTATGACAGACTTTTAAAAATGATTAATAATAACGCAAATATTAACGAAATCAACCCTGTTACTCAAGATAATGCTTTAATAGCAGCTATAAGCAGCGGCGATGAAAGTATTACTAACTTACTTTTAGATAAAGGTATTAACGCAAAACATAAAAATAAAGCAGGTCAATCTGCACTGCATATTGCATCTAACTATGGTTTATACGATATTGCATCAAGGCTTTTAAAATCAGGTATTCCTGTAAACGATAAAGATAACAGCGGAAATACTCCATTAATGTATGCAGCAGCATCGCCTAATACTCACTTAACAGATATGCTTATTGATAATGGTGCTAAAATAGAAGAAAGAAACAAAGAGGGTGAAACACCGCTTTTAATTGCTGCAAGAACAGGTAATACTAAAACTGTAGACAGCCTTATAAGTAAAGGTGCCAACCCTAATGTAGTTGATAATCAAGGTAACGGTGCTGTTATGAAAGCAGCTGTTGAAAATAATAAATATACATTAAAAGATCTTTTATCAAAAGGGTTAAATCCTGATGTGAAAAATAGAAAAGGTTATACCCCGCTTATGGCAGTAGTTCAGCAGGGAAATACTGATATTACTAACGATTTAGTAAAAGCAGGGGCAGATATTAATGCTAAAGACCCCCTGGGTAATACACCTTTAATGAATGCCACACTTCAAGGCAATACCCCTATGGTTAGAGAAATATTAAAACATAAACCTAATATATTAATTAAAAATAGAGAAGATAAAACTGCATACGATTTAGCATCTGATAACGGGTATGCACAGCTTCAACGTATACTTGGCAAAGGTATGCAGAAATTTGATGATGCTTCTATATCACTTTTTGATCATGTGGCAAAAAATGATTCTGATGCTGCAGCTGCTGCCATAAAAAATGGTGCCAACCCTAATGCAAGAGATAAAACTACAGGAAATACACCTATATTTACTGCTGTATCAAATAACTACCTTTATATGACACAAGTGCTTATTGAAAAAGGTGCCGATGTTAATATAAAAAATAATCAAGGTAACATACCATTAATTATTGCAGTTACTGCTGCTGATAATGCTATGGTGGAAACTCTTATAAAAGCTAAATCTCAAGTAAATACACCAAATAAAAACGGAGATACTGCTTTAATATGGGCAACTAAACTGAAAAATACTGATATGGTGCGTATGCTTTTAACAGCAGGTGCTGACCCTAATAAACGTAATAACGATGGTGTATCTCCTTATATGATAGCATATAACGAAGAATCAGATGATATTTTAGGGCTTTTACAGGCTGCTGGTGGCCATAAATAAAATTATTATGCAGGTATTATATTAATAATATCTGCATTTTTTATTAAAATATTTTACTATTGTTATTAAATTGTTAGCTTAACTGCATTATAATTTTTATGAAAATATTTAATTTTTTGATTACAATTTTATAATTTTATGTTATACTTTCCCTTATACTAAATAAAGGGGCTATTGATTGTTTGATAAACTATTTCATTTTGGATCAAAAAAATTAGGTCATATTACTATTAAAACAAAAATGTGTGTTCTACCTTTAATATCTTACGATGAAAAGACAGAAGCATTAGATTACGGGCAGTGCTACACTATTGATGTTATTAGTATTTCTCCAAACTCTATTACTGTAAGGCATAGCAATATGCTTAAAAAAGGTGATATATTAGAGTTTAGAACAAAACATGCACTAGATGACCACCACTGTTTAACATGCCCTAACTTTAAAACTCTGCCTGAAACTCCTGCCTTTAGTTCATTTATAGGTAGAATATTATGGCGTAATAATAAAGAAGCCGGTGTTGCTGTTATGATGATGCGGGAACAGGATAAGGCAGCTATAAAAAAAATTATTGACGATAAAACTAAGTAAAAATTAAATTATATATTTTTCATAAAAAAAGATAATATAAGTGATACCATTAAAAGCACTCCTAATAGTGCAGCTTTATAACTTCCTTTAAGCAGGTAACCTGTAATAAATAAAAAAGCCCATATAAAAGGAGAAATACACGCAATTAAAGCAGAAATATAAAAAAGCTGCTGGCTGTTTAAATACATAAACCTTATACCAAAATGTTCGCATATTTCTATGGTAAAAGAAAAACATATCATTAAAAGTATAAAATAAAACATATATTTCATACACAGTGCTACAAGATTTCTAGTATCATTCATGTGTGATTACTCCTTCATACATCATTTGAAATGCCACAATTAAAAGTAAAGCAATTAATAAATATGATACTTTTTTATCAGTTATTTTTGAGAAGTAACGCATACTTATATATGTGCCTGCAAAAATACCCATAATTATAGAACAGGAAACTTTAACATCTACATAGCCTGCCTGCATATATACAATACTGCCTGCTGCTGCTGTAAAACCTATTATAAAAGAGCTGGTTGCTGTGGCTGCTTTTATAGGAACATTTGATATTAAATTCATACCGGGGATTATTAAAGCACCGCCCCCTGCACCACTTAACCCTGAAAATATACCTGAAAAACAGCTGAATAAAAAACTATATCCTGTTTTTACAGGGTTATATTTTACTTTTTTATTTGTGGCAGCATCAATAAATTCCCCATAGAAAAAAGATTTCTTTTCTAAATTTTCACTGTGAACTTTAGTGCCTGTTTTTACTTTTATATATGTAAGAAGTGCCATAATAATCTGAATAACACCCAGCACAATCATAACAGTGCTTTGAGGTAAAAGCACAGCAATTTTACTGCCTATTAAAGCACCTGTTACAGATGCTGTTGAAAGTGCTGTGCCTAAATTTAAGTTGGCAGTGCCTGTTTTTAAATAAACTGCTGATGTAGACATACTGTTTGCTGTAATAACTACAAGTGATACAGCAATAGCATTATGCACAGGCATATCAAATAAAAATGTTAATACAGGCACCATTATAATACCGCCGCCTATACCTAATACTGCCCCTAATATACCTACAATAACACCTAATAATATAAGAAGTAAAGTTGTAACCATATATACTACTGCTCTGATTGAAAAATAGTTACAAGTGTTGTATTGACAATATCTTTAGCAGAACATCCCCTTGATAAATCATTCATAGGTTTTGCAAGCCCTTGCAAAACAGGCCCTGTTGCTGTAGAACCTATACTCATCCTTTCAGTAATTTTATAACCTATATTTCCTGCGTCTAAATTAGGAAAAATAAATACATTAGCTCTTCCTGCTACTTTACTTTCAGGTGCCTTTATACTACCTACTTCTTTTAAAAGTGCAGCATCAAACTGCAGCTCTCCATCTATTAATATATCACTGCGTTTACTTTTTACAATTTCTAATGCCTGCCTGCAGGTATCCACACTTTCCCCCTCTGCACTTTTCATGGTGGAATAAGAAAGCAGTGCCACCCGGGGTTCATCCTGAGTAAGTGCTTTATAAGAATCTGCTGTAGCAATAGCAATATCTGCTAAAGTAGGGGCATCAGGGTATGGGTTAATAGCAATATCTGCCATAAAAAATATACCATCTGTGCCGTATTCTTTCACAGGGGTCTCCATAATTATAAAAGAAGATATTTTTGAATTGCCTGCTTTCATACCTATCCCCCTTAAAGCACCCCGCAGCACTTCAGCACTTGATGAAATAGAACCAGCCACGCATCCGTCATAAAGCCCCATATCTACAGCTGCTGCACTAAAATAACAAGGACGACTTAAAGCAGAAGATGCACTTTCTAAAGTTTCACCTTTTCCCTTACGTTTTTCATAATAGTGCTGTGTTAATGATTCTTTGTGTGGATTATTATTAATATCTATAATATTAATATCAAATTCCGGATTAAATTTTTCATATTTTGGCAGAATAAACTCTCTGCTGCCTGCTAAAGTTACACTGCATATTTTATTAGATATAAGTTCGTAAGCTGCTGCAACGGTTCTTTCATCGTTGCCGTCTGCTAATATAATTGATTTATTTAGCTTTAAAGCATTTTCTCTAAGTTTTGATATAACTCCCATATTTATCACCATTTTGTAATTTGTTATATATTTAGTATATACTTTATTTCTTTTATAATTTCAAATAAAATAAAAATATTTTTTCTTGATAATTTAAAAAGATAATATATAATAGACATATGAAAAAAATAATTTTTATGGGCACTCCTGAAATTGCAGTGCCTTCACTTACTGCATTAGTTAAATATGGTTATGAAATACCATTAGTTATTACTCAGCCAGATAAACCTAAAGGACGGGGGCAGTCAGTTATTTTCTCCCCTGTGAAAGAATACGCATTATCTGCAGGGCTTAATGTTTATCAGCCTGAAAAAATAAAGGATAATATAGAAGTATTAGAAAAACTTAAAAATATTGAACCTGATTTTTTTGCAGTTGCTGCATACGGCAAAATTTTACCACAGGCAGTTTTAGATATTCCTAAAAAAGCACCTGTAAACGTTCATTTTTCACTGCTTCCAAAATATAGAGGCCCTGCCCCTGTAAACTGGGCCATTATGAACGGCGAAGAAGAAACAGGTGTGGATACTATGCTTATGGATGCAGGTATGGATACCGGGGATATTCTTTTGACTACAAAAACTAAAATCCTTAGTAAAACAGCAGGCGAACTTTCTCAAGAATTATCTATCTTAGGGGCAGAGTTACTGATTAAAACACTAGAAAATTTTGATAATATTACACCTGTTAAACAGGATGATTCCCTTGCTACAAAAGCTCCTATGATGAATAAAGATATGGGGCTTATTAACTGGGGAGAAAGTGCAGAACATATTGAAAGGCTTATACGTGCTTTCACTCCCTGGCCTGCAGGTTACACAATTTTACAGGGTAAAAAATTAAAACTTTATAAAAGTGTGGTAGTAGAGAGTAAAAGCACAGCAGAATACGGCAGTATTATAAATGTGGATAAAGACAGCTTTACTGTCCAAACAGGTAAAGGCGGGCTGAAAATTCTTGAACTGCAAATAGAAGGTAAAAAGAAAATGGACTGCAGAAGTTTTTTAAGCGGTGCTAAATTAAAGACTGGTATAAAATTAGGTTAATACATATCTATAGTGAAAATATTGAACTATAATTATAACAGGATGTCTTTTATTTCATAATATATTTTGTATAAATTATGGTCTATACATTTTTTGTATCTTGAAAATATAATAAATATAAATATATTTGTAACTATTACAATAAAAAAATCAACTTAATGGTTATATAAAATAGTAAAGGAAGAAATATGACAACATTAAACACTTTCAAAACATTTCTCTTAATTACTGCTATGGTAATACTTTTCATGCTTGTGGGTAAAGCACTGGGCGGCACATCAGGTATGATTATCGCTTTTGCAATAGCTATTGGTATGAACTTTTTTTCATACTGGTTCAGCGATAAAATTGTTTTAAAAATGTATAAAGCAGAAGAAGTGGATATTAACTCCAACCCTCGTCTTTATAACATTGTAAGCAGACTTGCTGCAAAAGCAAACCTGCCTATGCCGAAAGTATATATTATACAAAACGGCACACCTAACGCATTTGCTACAGGCAGAAATAAAAATCATGCAGCAGTTGCTGTTACTACTGCCCTTTATAACCTGCTAGATGACGAAGAATTATCAGGTGTTATAGGTCATGAATTAGGCCATATATACGGTAAAGATATTTTAATAGGCACACTTGTAGCTATGATGGCAGGTGCTGTTATGATGATTGTAGATATTTTTCAATGGTCTTTAATTTTAGGCGGCGGTAACAACGAAGACAACTCTAACCCATTGGGAATGGTTGGGACTATTGCATTAATAATTTTAGCACCACTTGCTGCTACTATTATACAGCTTTCCATATCACGTTCAAGAGAATATATTGCTGATGAACGTGGTGCAAAATTTTGCGGTAACCCAAAAGCTCTTGCTTCTGCACTGCATAAAATAGCATACGGTATTGAAATACATCCTATGGATAACGCAAAACAATCTACTGCCCATATGTTTATTGCCAACCCTTTTGCAGGGAAAAAAATGATGAATCTTTTCTCTACTCACCCGCCTATAGATGAAAGGATAGCAAGACTAAATGCAATGGCAGCATCATCTGGCCCTGTTTCTGTAAGCACAGGCAGTGCTTTAATAAGATAATAAATCAAATATAATATAAAGCCCCTTTTATAAGGGGCTTATTTTTTTTATACATTCTTTCATACATTTAAAATAATCTAATATATTTAATATAAATAAAACTAATATTAATTAAATCTCTAACAACTTAAATAATAAAATATATGCTTATAATAAAAAAGCAGCCTGCATAAAATATAAACATATAATACTGCCCTTTTATTCTGTATACCCTTTCACATATTAAAATAATCTTATATATTTAGTATGAATAAAACTAATATTAATTAAATTCTAACTACTTGAATAATAAAACTACCACACATTTGATACATAAAAAAAGCAGCCTGCATAAAATATACAGACTGCTGTTAAAATAATATAATAAATTAATCTATTTCTTGTTCATTCTTTCAATATGGGCTTTTACTGTTTCATTTATTTCTTCCTGATTATCAAATTTAAAAAGTTTAAAACTTTTCTTAATCATATGTTTGCCCCGTTTTACATCGCACTCTAATACTGAGTTATAGCCTTTTTCATAAAGAGCATATTTCAGGCTGGATATATTATCAATATTATGGTAGCCACATTTTATAATAATATCTCCGTTTTTTAAACCTGCTTGAGATGCAGGAGAATTTTTTGATACAGTTTTTACTTTTACCATATCTTTATCATCTGTGAGCGTAATACCTATTGATGGTGTGCCGTAGCTTTTAATTTCTTCGGTATAAATATAAGCATCTGCCTCATCCTGATTTAAATCATCATCCTGCATAATAACGTAACTATCTTCTCCTGTTATACGTTTATACCTAAACGGTATGCCTGAATTTTTACCTGCATGTCCGTTGCCGCATAAAACAACTATAACAGTATCAGGGTTTACAGCTCTATAGTCTGATATATGTTTTGCCATAACTTCATCCCATATATTTTGAGATAAATAGAAGTTGTTAAATTTTTTGCTGTCAAGATTATGGTCTAAAAATATTTGATGTATTTCTTTTTCATACTTGTTATTTAATACAGACATTTTTTCAGGCAGATAAGCTGCTTCTTCTTTAGTTAAGTTATCAATATTTCCATCAAATACTTTAGATGTAACACTTCGGGGAATATTTAAAGGTATAATATCAATATTATTATCTCTTGCATATCTAAAAACAGGGGCATATAAAGTATAATCAAAACTCCAGTTTTTATAATAATTAATGCTGTCTAACATTTCTTTTTCAGTAATACGCCCTTTTATAAAGTTATTAACCACTTCTGCATATTCTGCCTGCACCATTTCCATAGCTATGGCAACATTTTTTCTGTTTTTAAACATATAATCTATAACTGCAAGCTGGTTATGGTGGTGTGCATAGTTTTTATGGGTTTCCCCTACAAAAATTGTTTTATAGTTGCTTGTGCTTCCCATTAAGTTATCAAATTTAGAAGTATTACGCACCATAATAATAACATCGTCTTTATGTTCCACAACTTTTAAACCCATATCAGTATCAGGCAGAATTGATTTTACTAAACTGCTGCCTTTAAAAATAAGCTCCTGATTCATAGCATTATTTTTTAAAAGCAGTATGTTTTCATCTTTCATGTTATTTGTTATCATTATAAACTTATCTTTATTCTGCGGGTTTCTGAAAATAAAATAATCACTGTTATTTTCGCCACTTGATTTCTTATCTGTATAAAATTTAGAGATTTTATGATCAAACCCGTTGATTATAATATTTGAATTTTCAAGCTGACCAAATGTTACATCATTAGCAGAATCAATATACTCCACATTTTTTATTACATTATTTAATGACTGATTTTCTTCATTTGATATAAAAAGCACTTTATCTTGAAAAAACATATCTGCTATAACAGGGGCTTTTTCATCACTGCCTAATTGACGCATTAAGTGGTAGTTAGGGTCAATCATTAACGATACATTGCCATGGCTTACAGGCACTCTAAAAGTTTCTTCCCTGTTTATTCTTGACTGCAGCCTGCCGTATACTTTTTTATTATCGTATTCTAAAACGTAAGGCACGTTTACAATCTGGTCTCCATATGTTCTAAGCAGAGTAAAAGATATGTAATATCCGTCCTGCTCTGCTGTATATTCTGCTTCTGTAATATCAAATTTCATAAGGGGCATTTTTGTAAAATTTGCTTCATAAAAACTGTCTGCATCAAAACCATCAAAACTTCTTAATACCTGCAGATAAGTAACAGAAGGCATATTGCTTAAGGATTTTATTTTCTCCATACCTGCATTAAATTTTTCTTCCCCTATATTCAGCTTTATCATATGGAAAATAAAACCTAAGGCTTCAAAATTCATTTCCGGCGTTCTTTTTGTATTATAAATAGAAAGCTGCTGCAGTATAATTTTACGTTTTTTTGCCATTTCTGAAGTGTTTGCATTTTTTTCAAATGATTCCACAGCTTTTATAATATCAGGAATAGATACCCTGTTATTCTGGTTATACATTACTGCATAACTTTGGCTGCTTATTAAAAATAAAATTGCTGCTGCAAGTAGTAGTTTTTTCATTTTATCCTCATTTATGATTTATTTGCCATATATTTTAATACCGTATGGTGTAGTATCTTCTTGTTTTTCTATTATATTGTCATTTTGGAATACTGCATAAGAGTATGACCCGTAATATTTTAATTTATTTAAACTATTCTGGGTATGTTTAAATGAAAACATAATAAATTTATCTCCCTGCGAATACGGATTTTTTAAAACTGCATATGTAGTTTTACCCAGCTCAAATTTAAAAGACAGATTGTTACCAAAAAGCTCTATTATATTAGAAGGTATCTGGTTATCCATAGCTATTATAACATTTTTATCTTTTACATGGTGCATAGCAAGTTTTCTAATATTTACTACTTCAGTTATACTAGAAAACACTTCTTTAAATAATTTATCCTGGTTTCTACCCCCTGCAAATACTATATCATTTGAACCGAATATAAAATAAAAGGCAGAAGGTAGTTCATAAGGATATAAGTAACGCATTAAGTGGTAACCTTTATCTATAATAAAAGTATCGTTATCTGTTTTTAACTTAATAGAAAATAAATTACTGCCCTTTTTAGTTGGTAATTTCCCTGTTATTGATTCTTTTCCTGATATATGGGTGTAAGGCACATCCACATTTATTTCCCCGCCTTTTCTAATTAAATTAAAAGTTAAGGTTTTATTATCATATGATACATTATTAAATAAAAGAGCAATATTTTCTTTTTCATTTATCCAGTAATTATAAAAATCTTCTTCCACACCAATACTTGATAAAAGGTCATACCATGATGCACTTTTATTCATATAGTTACTTGTAAAACTGCGAATACCATTCATAAAGGCTTCATCACTTGTTTTATTTTTAGCCATATGCAGCACCATTAAACCTTTACCATATCCCACTGCCTGATCTATTTTACCTTTATTATACTGAAAATCTTTTAAGGGAAAGCCTTTTTTATAGGCATACGCTGTATATTCTGATAATATGCCTTTTCTATATTTTATTCTATTATCTTTTTCATAAAAATAGTCTGAAAAATATGTGGTTAAGGCTTCTAAAAAATTACCGTCTTCCATACTGCATTCTATAGCCGCACCGAAATACTGATGTAATATTTCATGACCTAGAGATCTTTCCAAAATAAAAGGTTTATCTATAATAGCTCTGCCAAAAACAGCCGTTGCCTGTAAAGCATGGCCAAAAGGCCTTTTATCTTCTATAATAATAAAATTTTTATAAGGGAACTTACTGCCTAAAAGCTGTTCATACATTTCAATAAAGTATGCTGATTTTTGCAGAAATGGATAACTTAATTTTTCATGTTCTTTAAAGAAAACTGTATAAATCTGCTTTTGTTTTTGGGTAATAGTTTTTATAACGTAATCTTTTGATGCGGCTAAAATTATACTTTCAGGTAATTTTTTAAATGTAAAAAGGATAGTATTATTTTTTTCATCCACCATACTAACAGAAGAAAACCCATTTATTATCCCTTTAAATTCTGCAGGTAAGGTTAAATAAAGTTCTGACTGCTCCACCCCTTTCATTTCAGGTATAATACTTGAATAAATAGACACAAAATCAGATTCTATAATATCAGAATGTTCTTTTGGATGTTTTATATATGATATTATTACAGGTGAAAGTTCATCCACATCTATTATATATTTTTTTTCTTTACTATTATATTTGACATCGCTGCTGTGGGTTAATATCTGCATATCATCATAAACTTTAAGTTCCACCACTTCTTTATGAGATGAGGCGATTGTTATGGTGCCTTTAATAAATAAATGGTTTATATTTACTTCCGTTTTTATGGTAGCAATAGCAGCCCTTGATTCTAAAAAAGAACAAAATATAATAAAAAACAATAATATAACTTTCTTCATTGCCTGCCCGTTAATTATAATATGAGATAATATAATATATAAAATTAATAAGA
>RCNI01001719.1_pt1 | contig 11402 bp, 11 predicted proteins | sample 2041151 | NCBI WGS metagenome assembly RCNI01 (sample SAMN09708214, study PRJNA481090) | feces metagenome | isolation source: feces | place: Antarctica: Albino Rookery
TTGGTCGCCATATGCTGCTATAGCTCAGTCGGTAGAGCGCATCCTTGGTAAGGATGAGGTCTCCAGTTCAAATCTGGATAGCAGCTCCAAAAAACCTTGAAACGTAAGTTTCAAGGTTTTTTTCTTTATGCAGAGAAGAGCACAACAAGCGTAATGTGGCGCAAATAGCGCAGGATGGATCTATTTTAACGGGGTATAGTTGGCAAAAGGGTTCTTACGCAGGACCTGATGGAAATACAGCCCCCTTTCCATCAACGAGAGGTATAATGTTGAGAATGCGCCCGGCAGTCAATGATGGATCGACTGAAAAGATCGGAAAGGGAGAACAGACTATGGACAAAAGAACAATGGGCAGCAAGTTTTTAGCTGTTGGGTTATGTCTTATGGTTTGTCTCTCTGTTCTTACGGCTGGATGTTCAGTGAAGCCGCAGAAGAAGCCGCAGAAGGAGTACGGTGTATTCCTTGGAATCAATGCGGAGCAAAGGGAACGCTTAGATGATTACCATCTCGTAGTGATTGAGCCGTCAGAGTTTCAAGCGGAGCATATACGTGAGCTTCATGCAGAAGGCAAGCGAATATTTGGTTATATCAATGTGGGGGCGATGGAAGAATACCGCCCTTTTTATGACCGCTTTCAGCATCTGACGATGGATGTTTATGAGAACTGGCCGGATGAACGATGGATCGATGTATCTTCCCCGGCGTGGCAATCATTTCTTGTGGATGAACTTGGAAAACGGTATGCCGACATGGGGCTCGATGGCTTCTTCCTGGATAATACGGATGTCTATTATCACTATCCGACAGAGGAGGTCTTTCAAGGACTCTGTGCCATCCTGAAAGGGCTGAAAGCCTATGATATTCCGCTTATCATCAATGGCGGCGATTTTTTTGTTTCAAAATGTATCGATGAGGGGCTGGCTCGCTCCCTGTTCGATGGAATCAATCAAGAAACGGTTTTTACAAGCATTGATTTTGAAAATGGAAGCTATGGAATCCAGAAGGAAACAGAAACACTGTACTTTCAAGACTACATGGCCAGGGCAAAGGACTGTGGATTAACGGTGTATCTTCTGGAATACGGCGCGACTCCGGTTCTTTCGGAAGAGATCGATCACTATTGCAGAAAAAACGGGTTTCTCTGGTATAATGCTGAGAGTTTAGAACTTCAATGATGCGGGAACAGCATTGATTCCGGATACAAATAGGGCGGTCTTTTAAAAAGTACATATAAGTGAAATCCCCGGCGGTAGATCCGTCGGGGATTTTTGTAAGCAGAGGTCGTTTGTATGGTTGCTGGGTGTTCGGCACTGCTACGCAGCCTGCGGCGCATTCTGTGGACACGCGAGTTTTGCACAGGGGTGGGGATATCTCAGCTGACAGAGCACGGCGCCCCGCTGTCAGCATTCTTTGCCCGCCAAAGGGAGCTTGCTTGCCATGCTGAAGGAGACCTACCCGCCAGACGGCAGAGACAGTCAGGACCTTTTCAAATACATGGAAAACAGCACCGAAACCACATTCCCGAGGAGGGCCAGAACCAGCAGAATGGTCGGAAAAAGTTTTGTCAGATATAAGGGAGTTTCTGCGTGCAGATGATTGAAGATCGTTGCGGCTGCACAGGTAAGAGCGAGAAAAGCGATAAAAACAAAACGTCCTTTTTCTGCACCAAATTTGAATAGGATGGGCGTATTGACAGCAATGAGCAGCAGACCGCTCGAAATCGCAAACTGGAGCATCAACAGCGAAGAACCAACAGTTCCGGGTTTGACGACGGCCAGAACGCACTGTGCAAGGATAAACAGGACAGCGGCACCTGCCATACAGAGATAGCCCAGCAGGTACTTGCTGAGGACAAGGTCCTTTTTGGAATAGGGCATCATGGCGGCCAGTTCATCCCAGTTGGCCTGTTCGTCGTAGGCGATGGCGGTCATCGGGAGCACAGCACCGAGCAAAATCGCAATAGACACCAGCGAGGAGCCTGCGCTGAGGGCCATAATGGGAATAATCAATAAAAATAATTTGAGCTGTTTGGCAATAACAAGAAAGTCTTTTATCAGTAAACCTTTCATTCAGATCTCCTCCTGGGCAAGAAACAAGATTATGTCCTCGAGGGTTGTCATTTCCCGGGGAATGGCAGCGTTGACCTGCTCTTTCAGAATCAAAGCGTCGTAGCCGTAGCTTGTTTTCTTAGTACGGATGACGGCTTGCTCCGGCAGGGCAGCGAAGGCCTCCTGCGTTAGTTTCACTACGGCGTATTTTTCCAGTAAAACATCCTTTTCCTCACAAAGTACCAATTTTCCATGGTGCAGAAAGGTGATGTAATCGCAAATCTTTTCCAGATCGCTGATGATGTGCGACGAGAGGAGGATGGCGTGGTTTTCATCCCGAGTGAAATCGTTAAAGACATTGAGAATTTCATCCCGGGCCATGGGGTCAAGACCGCTGGTGGCTTCATCCAGAATCAGCAGCTTGGGATGGTGGGAAAGCGCCACGGCAAGGGCCAGCTTCATCCGCATACCACGGGAAAAATCCTGAATCTTCTTTTCCACAGGGAGGTGGAATTTTTGCAGGTACTGCTGATAAACGGCCCGGTCCCAGTGGACATACGTAGCGTTCATCATAATATCCAGCTCTTTGGCGTTTAGTACCTGGGGGAAATAGGCGTCATCCAGAACAACGCCGATCTCCTGCTTCAGCTGGGTGAATTCCTTGGATTGATTGGATACGCCCAGCACGGAGATGCAGCCGCTGTCTGGGGCGATGGCATCCATAATCAGCTGGATGGTGGTGCTTTTACCGGCTCCATTTTCACCGACGAGGCCCATGATCGTTCCTGTCGGCAGGGCGAAACTGATATGATCCAGCGTAAAGCCGGGATACGTTTTCGAAATGTCATTCAGTTCAATTGCATTCATTTGATTCCTCCATTGCAATCACGTTCACCATCTCTATGATATCCTTTGTTTGTAGATTGCAGCTGGGAGCAAGCTGGAAGAGTGCACGGATATGATCTTCCATTTCTTTCAGATGCGCTTCCCGTAAAAGTTCCGTGTTCTTCTTGGCTACATACGAACCTTTGCCGGCAACAGAGTAGATATAGCCGTCCTTTTCCAGTTCATCGTAGGCCCGTTTCGTTGTAATGACACTGATCCGCAGATCTTTGGCGAGACTGCGGATGGAAGGAAGAAGCGCACCTTCTTCTAATTTACCAGAGATAATGAGTGATTTGATCTGCCCATAGATTTGTTCGTAGATGGGCTGGTTGTTCACATTGCTGATGATAATATCCATTGGATCTCCTTAAAGTATATACTGTTCATATGGAGTATACACAGTATATACTGTGTCTGAACCGTTGTCAAGTGGTCTTTGGGGAAGATTACAGCATGGAAATCCGGAGGAAAATGGGGTATAATAGACAAAAACGAACGCAGTATGCGGGAAAGAGGAAAAACCATGTATCCGCGAATGACCATTGACTGTCGTAAGCTGTATGAAAACGGAGCCCGGCTGTGTGCCATGGCGGCGGAAGCCGGGATCCATGACCTGGCCTTTGTAACCAAGTGCTTTTGCGCTATGCCGGAGATGATCCAGGCACTGGAGCCGCTGCCGAACCGCTATCTGGCGGATTCCCGCATTGAAAATTTGCGGCACTATCCGGCCACGGCCAAGGAGAAAATCCTTCTGCGCCTGCCCATGCTGTCGGAAGTGGATGAGGTGGTCCGCTGGGCGGATATCAGCTTCTGCTCCGAACAGGTAACGCTAGCGGCACTGAACGCTGCTGCAGCCCAGCAGAGCCGACACCACAAGGTGGTACTGATGGTGGATATGGGCGATCTGCGGGAGGGGGTTTTCTTCCGGGAAACGGAAGAGCTGCTGGCATTGGCCCGTGCGGCGGAGGAGGCCGACCATCTGACGCTGTGGGGCATGGCGTTTAATGTTACGTGCTATGGATCGGTCATTCCGACCCAGCAGACACTGGATGATTTCCGGGCGCTGGTCAGAGAAGTGGAGACGGCGATCGGACGCCGTCTGGACTTTGTGTCCGGGGGAAATTCGTCTTCGATCCATCTGCTGAAGCAGGCGGATTTTACCGGATACAACAATTTGCGGATCGGAGAAAGTCTGCTGCTGGGCCGGGAGACGGCCTATGGGCAGCCCATCCCGGGACTGCATGAAGATGTATTGCTTCTGGAGGCACAGATCATCGAGGCGAAGCGGAAGCCGACCTATCCCATAGGCCAGCTGGGCGTGAATGCCTTTGGGCAGAAGGTGACCTATCAGGACCGGGGAGAGCGGCTGCGGCTGCTGGCGGCGGTAGGGCAGCAGGACATAGAGGCAGGGGATTTGCGCCCGCTGTCGGAGGATATACAGATCATCGGGGCCAGTTCAGACCATCTGATTCTGGAGAGCGATACCCCCCAGCGGCAGGTGGGCGATATTGTCCGATTTCGTTTGCACTACGGTGCGGCGCTGCGGGCGTTCACCAGTCGCTATGTGGCCAAGGTGCTTTGCTGAGGGAGGCATAGCACAGCAGATCAATCCATAGAAAAAACGGCTGTACCGTCGGGGTACAGCCGTTTTTGGCGTCGTAGCAGGGGAAAATGATATACGAATTGTAATATCGATAGGGAATAGTAACAGTCTGTATTCAAATATCCGGCGACCGTTGGACGGGCCGGCATTATTTATGTTTTGAGAATTGGAAGCACCGGAAAGAGCAAAGCCAATCCAATCGGCGGATGATAAAAAATCACCCGGGGGCAATTAGCTCCCGGGTGAGAAAGAATTTATTTGGTGGGGGAGGATTCTGCGGAGTCCTCCGGGGGGAAGGGGACTGTATCGGGATTGTGGTAGAGGTACGCCTGCGAATCCAACGGCATATGGTTCTTTTCCAACCGCCGATCAATCAGGAACTTGATGAGGACCCGGAGGCAGGCGAACACGGGCACACCTAAGAACATACCGGTAATGCCGAAGAAACCGCCGCCTACCAGAATGGCCACGATGACCCAGAAGCTGGAAATACCCGTGGAGTCACCCAGAATCTTGGGACCGATCACATTGCCGTCCAGCTGCTGGAGCAGGAGAACAAAGATGGCAAAATACAGGCACTTGATCGGGCTGACCAGCAAAATCAGGAAGGCACTGGGGATTGCACCCAGGAAGGGGCCGAAGAAGGGGATCACATTGGTGACACCCACCACGACACTGACCAGCGGGGTATAGGGAATCTTCAGTACCGAGCAGCCGATGAAGCACAGGATACCGATGATGAGGGAATCGAGCAGCTTACCACGGACAAAGCCGGAGAAAATCGAATCCATCTGCCGCACTCCACGCAGGATGCTCTGGGCATCCTTCTGCCGGAAGAGGCCATAGATCATTTTGCAGGCACGGGCGAGACTCCGCTCCTTAGTTGCCAGCAGATAGACGGAGATGATGATACCGATGATGAAGTTCTTGGCGAAGATCAGGACCGTCCACAGACCGGTCCACAGACCGTCGGTCAGCGAAGCCACCATATCCTGCAGCTTAGGAATCAATTCTGCCGTCAGGAAGTTCTGGGAGCTGGTGTGGAACATATCCAGCAGCTGCAGCACCTGCTTGGCCAGCTGGGGATTGTTCTCCAACAGGGAGGTGATCCAGCCGTAAGCGGTATTGTAGTAATTTTCGGCATTGGCAATCAGCGCATTGACGCTCTCGACCAACTGGGGGACCAGGACACTCATCAGCAGATACAGCATGAAGAGCACCAGCGTCCAAGTCAGAAAGATGGCAGCAGCCCGCAGCCAGGCAGCCTTTTTCGGCAGCGGTTTGTCCGATTTTTTCCAGGTACGGATGCCGGTGCGGATGAAATGCTCAAACCAGTTGACCATAGGGGCCAGCAGATAAGCCATCGCCAGACCGTACAGCACTGGGGAGAGAACATCCAGCAGCTTGTTGACAAAGCCCAGCATGGTGGATTTCAGGAACAGGGCATCAAAAAACACCAGAATGGCACAGGTGGTCAAAAAGACCGTTAATCCCCATTTCCAGTATTTGCTTTTTTCTCGCATACGTGCGACCTCCGGTTCTTATATCTGCCCTCTATCATAACGAAAACAGGGGTTCATTGCAATAGTGAATTCCGGATATGTTGCAATAAAGCCAAAAATATACTATAATATATCTATTATTGTTCAAAAGTTGTTAAGAAGTATAAATATGAGGAATTCACCTTGAAAAAGATACTATTCATTATTAACCCCAAAGCGGGAAAGACACGTTCCAGAAGTTCACTCTTTGATGCAGCGGCGATTTTCTCCGAGGCGGGTGCTCTGGTGCGTATCCGTCTGACGAAGAAACAGGGCGATGCCCGGTGCTTTGCGGCGGAGGAGGCAGCGGACTACGATCTGGTGGTCTGCGCTGGCGGCGATGGCACGTTCAATGAAACGGTGTCCGGTCTGATGGAGGTGGAAAACCATCCTCCGGTGGGATATCTGCCCTGCGGCAGTACCAATGATTTTGCCACCAGTCTGAAGCTGGCGGATAACCCGGCCCTGAGTGCCAGACGAATTATCGAGGGCAAGGCCCAGGCACTGGACCTGGGGACCCATAATGGGCGCTATTTTGCCTATGTGGCTTCCTTCGGTGCCTTTACCCGCTCGTCGTATTCCGCCCCCCAGCATACAAAGAATGCCTTGGGGCATCTGGCCTACATTTTGGAAGGTGTGAAGGATTTGGATTCCCTGCGGCCTTACAGATGCCGGGTCGAGGCGGATGGCGAGGTGTTCGAGGGGGACTTCATCTTTGGCGCGGTGTGCAACTCCACGTCTCTGGGCGGGCTGATTCGGCTCAATCCCAACAGCGTCCACCTAAATGACGGCAGTTTTGAACTGCTGCTGCTGCGTACCCCCAGGAATCCGTTGGATTTTCAGAATCTGCTGCTGGCGATGACCAAGATGCAGTACGACTATCCCGGTGTGATTTTCCGCCATGTTAAGCACGTGGTAGTGACCACCGAGGAGGAAATCCCCTGGTCGCTGGATGGGGAATATGCCCCCAGTGCGCCCCGGGTGGAAATCCAAAATCTGCCCAGTGCACTGACGCTGGTGCTGTAAAAAGTAAATCTGTCGATGAAAAAACGGCCGGGGAAAGCCCCGGCCGTTTTGCTGTATGAAGAGTTGTGGTGTGTTTTACATCCAACGGATTAGAGGAAGAAATCTTTGATTTGGCCCCACAGCACCAGCAGCATCACCAGCGGAGTGATGAAGCGGATGCAGAGCTTGTAAAGACCAAAGGCACGCATCTGGTGGCCGGAGACTTCCAGCTCCTCCCGGATTGTATCCGGGCCCAGCTCCCAGCCGATCATCAAACACATCAGCAGGGCCCCCAGAGGCATCATCAGACCTTCGGCGAGCATATCCAGGAAGTTCAGCCAGCCGTCATTGAAGGCGGCAGTGACCGTCCATGTACCGTCCACCAGCTTCTGGCCGGGGACCCACAGACCGTTGCTGCCCAGACCATCCAGGCACACCAGAGCCATCAGCACCGAGACAGCCAGACCGGCCAGAACGGTGTAGACCTTGCGCTTGTTGCCCTTGCCGCGGGTGCGGGCACTGTCACAGAAGTGCGTGACGATGACTTCCAGCAGGGAGATGGAGGACGTGATGGCGGCCAGCACCACCAGCGCATAGAAGACGATGCCGAACAGGGCACCCACAGAACCCATGTTGTCGAACACGTTCTGCAGGGTCACAAAGAGAAGGGAGGGGCCTCCCTTGTTGCCGCTGGGGTCCAGGGCAAAAGCAGCGGGCAGCACGGCCAGACCGGCCATGATAGCCACCAGTGTATCAAAGACCATGATGGTCAGTGCGTTCCGGGGCAGGCTCTGTTCCTTGGGCAGATAGGAGCCGTAGGTGACCATGATGCCCATGCCCAGCGACAGGGAGAAGAACATCTGCCCGCCGGCGGTGGCCAGCACGCTCAGGAAATCCTTGCGCAGCGGCTCGAAGTTGGGCACGAACATGAACTTCAGACCCTCAGAGGCGCCGGGCAAGGTGCAGGAACGGATAATGATGACCAGCAGCATGAAGAACAGGGCGGGCATGGCGATGGAGCAGAATTTCTCAATGCCTGCGTCCACGCCGCCCATGACGATCAGCAGACTCAGCACCAGAAAGATGACGCCGTAGAGAATGCCCTCGGTCTGGCTGGTCATGAAGTCGGCAAAGATCTGGGCACCGGATCGCCCGCCACTGCCAAAACCGGCATGGAGCAGGTTGCCGAAGTTGAGCACCATATATTTGATGCAGTAGCCGCCCAGGGTGCAGTAGAACGAGAGGATCAGAAAGGGCGAGAGGGTGGCCATCCAACCCAGCCACTTGAACTTACGGGACATGATCTGGTAGGTTTCGATGACACCGCGGCCGGTTTTGCGGCCCAGCGCCAGCTCACCGGTCATGACAACGAAGCCGCAGACAATGGCCAGCAGCAGATAGATCAGCAAAAAGGCAAAACCGCCGTTGCCGCCCATCTTATTGGGGAACCCCCAAATATTACCCAGACCGACGGCGGAACCAACGGCCGCCATCAGGAAACCAAATGTACTTTTAAATCCTTTTCTCTCTGCCATGATCTATCTCTCCTTTAGCTGAAATGCGGGCAAATATTTCTTTGTTAGAAACAAATATTTACTCCGGATGGGATAAATGCCGGGAAAATGGTGATTCTCCCGTTGGTTTAACGAAAATGTTGGGATTAGTATACAGGGAAGAAACAAATTGCGCAAGTAGCAAAAATGATAAAAATGATGGATGAAAACGGGAGAAATCACGGAGAAGTATGGGGAAGTAGATGAAATAAAAGAGATATAGTGCAATAATAGACGAAAAGACGGATATAAGGATATTTCTTGACGATTGCATATTTTCCTTATAAGAGAAATATTCTTAAAGAGAAATAGAGTGGGGGCGTGGCGGACTTGACTTTTTGTAAGAAAAGTCTATAATTTGAAAACAGTTTTCATTTTCAAATTGAGGAGGGAACTTATGTCCGGGACATATATGACACGCCAGCAAAAGGCGGTGCTGCAATGTATTGAAGGCTGCAGCGGCGGCTGCGCCACGGCCACGGAGTTGGCCGAACAGCTGCACCGGGAGGGACAGACCATCGGTCTGACCACGGTGTATCGACAGCTGGAAAAGCTGGAAAAGCAGGGTCTTGTGCATAAGATCGTCACAGATGCGGGGGCTCGCTATCAGTTTTGCGATTGTCAAAAGCGGGGCCATAACTGCTTTTTAATTAAATGTGAGCGATGCGGGCAAGTGGAGCATGTGGATTGTGACCATCTGGGGGAGCTGTATCAGCATCTTCAGGAGGAGCACCATTTTCATATCAATCCCCACCGCACGCTGTTCTATGGCCTGTGCAAGCGGTGCAGTGAGGAGGAAGATCATTCGTGAAACGGAACATACTTTGTGGCCTGTTGGCGGCAGTGATGCTGCTGAGTTGTGGCTGTGCCGCCCCGGCACCGGCGGAGAAAGACGGGAAGCTGCAGGTAGTCTGCTCGCTGTTCCCGTACTATGATTTCGCCCGGGCCATCGGCGGGGAATATGTGGATGCCAAACTTTTGGTACCGGCTGGGCGGGAGACCCACAGCTTTGAGCCCACGCCGCTGGATGCAATCACGATGTCTCAGGCGGATATCTTGGTGTACAACGGCGGACATGGAGAATATTGGGTCGAGGAAATGCTGGGAGCCGCCGGTGAGGAGATCCACCAGGTCGTGCGGATGATGGATTATGTGGATGCGGTGGAAGGCGAGACGGTGGAAGGCATGGAAGAAACAGCCCATGCACATCCCCACAGCCACCTGGGCCCCCATGACGAACATGACGAACACGACGAGCATGATCCCCACGAGCACCACGAACACGAGCAGGAGGATACCAACGAGGATGGCCATGCCGAAGAGATCCACTATGATGAGCATATCTGGACCTCGCCGGTCAACTGCAAGAAGCTGGCCCGTGCCATCTGTGATGCGCTGATTACCGCCGATCCGGCCCATGCCGACGCCTTTGAGGCCAATCTGGCGGATTATCTGCTGCAGCTGGATGCCTTGGATGCCGCCTTCCGACAGGTGGTGGCAGAGGGCAGCCGGAACATGGTGGTCTTTGGTGACCGTTTTCCCATGCTCTATTTCTGCAAAACCTACGGCCTCCATTACCGTGCCGCCTTCCATGGCTGCGCCGGGGACACGGAGCCGTCCCTGCATACATTGAAGTACCTGATTGATAAAGTGAACAACGAACAGATCCCGGTGGTCTATACCATTGAATTAAGCAGTCAGAAGATTGCGGATGTGATTGCGGAGAGTACCGGGGCCAAGGTGCGGATGCTGCACTCGTGCCAGACGGTCTCCCGGGAGGAGTTTGACGCGGGGGAGACGTATCTGAGCCTCATGTGGAAAAATGTGGACGCTCTGAAGGAAGGACTTGCCTGATATGGAACGAAAAATACTGATTGAATGTAAGGAGGCCTCTCTGGGATATGAGGGACGTCCGATTTGGGAGAATCTGACCTTCTCTGTCCGGAGCGGTGACTATCTGTGCATCGTGGGCGAGAACGGTTCGGGAAAATCTACGCTGCTCAAGAGCCTGCTGGGGCTGCTCAAACCCCTCAGCGGCACGATCACTTTGGATGATTCGCTGCGTCACGGGGCCATTGGTTATCTGCCGCAGCAGACACGGGCACAGAAAGATTTCCCGGCCACCGTCAGTGAAGTGGTGCTTTCGGGCTTTCTCAGTGCCCGCAGCTGGCGCTTTTTCTACTCCGCTGCGGAAAAATCCCAGGCCTTGATGAATATGGGTAAATTGGGGATTCTGGAGCTCAAGGATCAATGCTACCGGGAACTGTCCGGCGGTCAGCAGCAGCGTGTTCTGTTGGCCCGTGCCCTGTGTGCGGCGGGGGAACTGCTGATTCTGGATGAGCCGGTGACAGGACTGGACCCCTCGGCGGCGCAGGATCTCTACCGGACGCTGGAATATCTCAATAAAACGGAGGGCATCGCCATTGTGATGGTGACCCACGATATGCAGAATGCGCTGCGCTACGGCAGCCAGATCCTCCATGCCGGCCAGAAGCAGTGGTTTTACGGTACGGCGGAGGAGTATCTTGCCTCGCCCTATGGCAAGCGCTTTGGAGGTGATCGCTGATGAGCCTGCTGTTGGAAATGTTTACCTATCCCTTTATTGTCCGTGCCTTTGTGGTGGGGATGCTGGTGTCTTTGTGTGCGGCCCTGTTGGGGGTGTCGTTGGTCCTCAAGCGTTATTCGATGATCGGTGACGGTCTGAGTCATGTGTCCTTTGGCGCACTGTCGGTGGCCCTGGCCGCTGGCTGGGCACCACTGCCGGTAT
>RCNI01002397.1_pt1 | contig 11399 bp, 7 predicted proteins | sample 2041151 | NCBI WGS metagenome assembly RCNI01 (sample SAMN09708214, study PRJNA481090) | feces metagenome | isolation source: feces | place: Antarctica: Albino Rookery
GTGGGAAGTGCCGCCACAAAGGCATTGATGCAGGCGGAGAGCTGCTTTTTTTGAAGCAGCTCTTCCACAGAGCTTCCTGATGGAATACAGCCCTCCAATTCCTCCAGGGCAACAGCAGCTTCTCCACCACCTCGCTTTTCCGTATGGCGGCTGCGCCACTGATTCAGTGCCAGTCTGCGGGTAATTTTCCCCAGATAAGCAGAAAGAGAATTGGGACGGTTGGGCGGAATCGAATTCCAGGCTCCCATATATGTATCATTGACGACTTCCTCAGAATCCGGATGGTTTTCCAGAATCCGGTAAGCAATGCTGTGGCAGTAGGATGCATATTTTGCGGCAGTTTCTAAAATAGCCTTTTCATCCCGAAGGAAATAAAGGTCTATGATTTGACTGTCCTCCATGTTGCTCACTTCCTTGTCTATGTAAGATCGATCTTCACCTATCCAGTCACCAAATAATTGCTTTCGTTGCATATCATATGATAAATTTTTTGAAATTTCAGCTTTTCCTTTCGGAAATCAAATGCCAGATTATTTTTGAATCATTCCCATTGAAGTCGCAGCCGCCGGCTAAGCGCTGTTATAAAATACAGGCTGCAACCCCGCAGCGATCTTTTTTTCTCGTTCTTGATTGCTCGTTGGATTGGAGGCTAAACCAGAATCAAGCATATAGCGATTTCTCACTGTGTGTATTTACTTTACAGTTTCATTATACCATACGCTTCTGGGCCGCATCCATTCTATTTCACGTAATTCGACACCCATACGGACATTACATTGCTCCACCGCTTTCTGTAGTTTCTATTGATCCGCAGGCCCTTGTTCCTTCAGAAAATATGCCAAAATTACAGAATCGCATTGTCTGGAACTTGCAAGATAAATCCAAAAAAGCTTGTTTTTCCAACCAGAATATGGTAAAATATATAATAAGTTGCAATCAGGAGCTGATAAAATGTATAAACTTTTTTCACCGGATTCCAAGCTGATGCAAGTGCTAAAAATGGTTTCCAGTACTGCCATTTTGAACATTCTGTATCTCATCTGCTGCATCCCGGTCTTCACCGTTGGTGCTGCCACGACAGCCCTGTATACGGTCTGTTTTCAGATGCGGACTCCGCACGAAAACGGGATTATCAAGCCTTTCTTCCAGGCGTTTCGCGCTAAGTTTCTGCAGAGCACCGGTGTATGGCTGGTTCTGCTGATATATCTATTCTGCTCTGCATTTAATCTCTTTCTGGTTTCCTCCCAGGGCGGTATTTTCTCCATTCTCTATGGGCTTTTCTTTGTGCTGGCAATGATTGGTGTCCTCGTGTTCAGCTACGCATTCCCCATGATCAGTCAGTTTCGGTGTACCTTCAGGGAAATCCTGCGAAATTCCTTTTTCCTCGGTTTTGCTTTTTTACCCCGTTCCCTGCTGATGATTTTCCTGCATGTGCTTCCCTTTGCTCTGCTTCTGTTTCAGCCCGAACTTTACCTGTCCTTTTGTCCTCTATGGTTCGTGTGCTACTACACTGTCACTGCCAATATAGTCGTGGATCTGCTGAAAAACATCTTTGCATCTCATCTTTCCACAGGGGAAAAAGTCACCCAGTAAACCTCTCCAAAGATTGCTCCTTTTCCAAAAATAACGCCGCACGGTTGAGATTACACCTCAACTGTGCGGCGTTTTTGATTTCCTTATGTTTTCAGCATCAAGCCATGAGATACTGACTCAGTGTCTCTTCTGCCCATGCAGCAAATCTGGGATTTTTCTCCCTCAGGTGATCCATAAGCAATGTATGAAGCATTCGGGCAGGCTCTGAATATGGATGGGTGCATAGATCCAGAGGCTCCTGCTGATCCGGGTCCTCTTGCCTGTCGTAAAGCAGGACCTGGACCGGCTGATTCGGCATATAGCCGCGGAAGATCACGTAGGTCCACCTGGGATCGCGGACGGCTCTCCAGCCCATATCTGTGGGCTCCAAACCTGCGGCCCGGGCAGCCTCGATGAACACTTCCCTGCTGATATAGCCGGAAATAAAGCTCCGGTTTTCATCCATGGCGCGCTGCTCAATAAGGGCATCCGAAATGTCATTGTCCTTGTATCGGGGGGCATAGGATACACCCAGAAGGGAGAGCATGGTGGGCATCAGCTGGACAGAGCTGATACAGCTGGAATTGTCGTGGGGTATCAGCCGGGAAGGCAGACGCATCATCATAGGTACGTTGACGGATTCTTCGTACCAAGTGTGCTTTCCCACATATCCGTGGGAGCCCAGATGTTCGCCATGGTCGGCGGTCAGTACAATCAGGGTATCATCATAGAGGCCGTTGTGTTTCAGATACTCCACCAGTCGTCCAAACTGATCATCCAAGCCGGAGACACAGGCATAGTACTGCTTTGTCTTCTCCTGCATGAGATCCAGGCCGGAAAATCCAACTTCACCCGTATGATTTACAAATTCATTGGTATGGACATTGCGCATGTGGAGATTCTTCCCCTGATAAAGATCCAGATACTTCTGCGGAACCTGATCAAAGGGTGTGTGCGGTGGATTCCATGCAAGGAACAGCGCAAAGGGTTTCTCATCGTCCTTTACAGAGTCCATGTATTCGATGGCCTTGTTCAGGTCATGAATTGGGGACCATTCCTCCGAAAAAATCTTTTCCGGTGTATTCTCCCAATAGTGCTCATGCATATGTTCATTGCAGGCGTTGTATGCGTGCCAGTATTCAAAATGATGGCGGCGGGGTCCTTCCGGTGTATAGGCATCCCATCCGGTAGCCCCGGAAATCGGAGCGTCACTGAAGTTAAGGTCCGGCTGATCTAAGTGCCACTTTCCCACATATCCGGTGTGATAACCGTTGCGATACAGAATATCACTGATGCAGTCATCGGTTTCCCGAAGCGCTATATCGTACCCGGTCATGCAGTTGCCGTAAACGCCGTTCTGGACCGGGTACTCTCCGGTAAACAGGCAGGCCCGATAGGGAGAACAGACGGGACATGTGCTGACCGCATTGCGGAACATAACACTTTCTCTCCGGAAGGCATCAAAATGTGGAGTCAGGACCTCAGGATCGTTAAAGCCCAGAGTCTTATTTCTCCACTGATCTGCAAACACAAACAGAAGATTTTTCTTTTTCGCCATAGTCAATTCTCCTTTTTAAGGGTCAGGAAACGCAGCTCCAAAGGCTGGAGGGTCAGGCTCTCATTTGCCACGTTCTGCTCACCGTCCAGAAGCGAATGGGCTGTACGGACTGTGACAGACTCAGAATCCAGTCCGGTATTCAGCAGAGCCAGAAGGCCTTCCTGATGGTCCGTATAGTAGAAAGGCGCCACATTGGTTCCCTCTTCCAGGGTAAAATCCGCATTTCCCTTTTCCAGATACTCGACTACCTTTCGCAGCAGATAAGCCCGGCTCCGGTAGGAATAGGTCCAGGGGCAGATATATTCCGGCAGGACCGCTACTCTTCCGCCCAGACTGTTTTCAAAAATGCAGGCACCGCCGCCCAGGCGACGGTATTCGACATCCAGGATTTCTGTCAGCTCTCGGGCGCCAGGGAGCGCTGTCAGCAGGGGGATCTCCACATTTTTCAGTCCTTGCCGCAGCCAGTCAGTAGGCACCAGATTTCCGGTAAAACTGCCGCAAAATTCGGGATCTGTCAATTTTTCGCAGGATACTTCACTGAGAAGTCCCTCGCTGTAACAGCCCAGATATTCCCCAAAGCCCCGTCTGGTCAAGCAGGCAAACCCGGTGGCTTCCAGAATCAGGCCGCCCCGCAGCAAATTCAGAATCTCTTCATCACTGAGATTTTCTGCCACACTTTCTGTGAGGAAATTAACCTTCTGGGGAGTAAAGGCCACAGGAACACCCAGCATGGTAAACAGGGAATCTGCCCGGCGGTCCGGAATCAGATCCTGGGCGGTATGCGTACGGTTTACCTGGGTCTGAGCACAGTCCTTGTGCCACAGCATGCCAACGCCCTGAGCCTTCTTTCCTTTTCGGAGTGCCTCAATTTTGTTAAGCTCCACCTTCATATCCCGGATGGAATCCATAAATCCAGGTTCCTGGCTGTAGGGAGTTCCCATAAAATCAAAGATATTCATACTGATTTTATCGGCACCTGCCAGTGCGTGAAGCTTCATTTGCAGCTCGGTAATCCGGATACTCTTGGTATAGCGGGTATGCGGCCAATTTTCCACCTCGCTGATGATCTCCACATCCTCCAACTGAGCCATGCTTAGGGCCATACCGTGGTGGATCTCCACCAGTTCCTGATGGAGGCAATCGGCGTAGGCACCGCCCAGAGGCCGGGACACCGGTCGATTTTCTTCCCCTGCCAGAGTTTTAATCAGGAGCTGAATGTCCCGACCCTGTACAGAGTGATTAGGCTCTCCGGAATTCATCAGGCCCACCCGGATTCTGGGATTCACTGCATGGACGGCTTCCTCAATGGCCCGGGCTGCCTGAAGCTGGCCTTCAAAATTGATCTTTCGCCAGGCACTGCGAACCTTTCTGTCAAGTCTGCTGTTGCCCAGCACATGATCCCGCAAAGACTGCGCTGTCAGGGGCACACCACAGGCTTCAGAGGCCTTCGCCACATGGAGCGGGCAGAAGCAGCCCAGATATCCACTGTGGTTTAAGGAACGGAAATCATCATCTACCATGATGATCTCCGGGTCACTCTCTGCATACAGGGACACCATCTGCTGAATAAATTTCTGCCAGCCTGTGTCCAGCAGACAATAGGTGGAGTGATTGGGCACCAGGCTCTCCCCTACGAATTTGGTATAGGGAAGGGTCATTTCTTCACTGAGTTTGGCATCGCAGTGTCCAACCACAGTAGCAAGGTTGATGCTGAAGTGGATTCCCTCCTGCCGAAAGCGCTTTGCCATCTTCTGATAGATCTCTGCCATTCGCTTCTGTTTCTCCAACGGGAAGGTAGACATGAGAATTTGGTGACACTCTTCTTTTAAGAAAACTTCTTCGATATTGGCATAATGGCAGAGGCTTACAATGTCTTCCAGCTGCCGCTGCCAGGCATTTTCATGGACAACCACCCGAAGTACATAGTTCATATAAAATCTCCTTCTGAAATAGAATGCATCAAAGGAATAAATCTGGAAATACTCAGTTCTTCATACCGCTGGTGGCAATGCCCTCGACGAAGTATCTCTGAGCAAAGATAAAAATCAGAATAACGGGAATCAGGACCAGCGTAGCGCCGGCCATCAGGAGGCCGTAGTCAACAGCATTGCTGACCTGGAACATTTTCATACCCACAGACAGCATCTGCTTTTTGGGGTCGGTAATGAAGATATAGGGGCCCATATAGTCATTCCAGGCCCAGATAAAGGTGAAGACCACCATAGTAGTGATGGCAGGACCTGCCAGAGGCAGAACGATCCGGGAGTAGACCTTAAAGTGCCCGCAGCCGTCGATGATCGCTGCTTCCGAAAGCTCGTTGGGAATGGACAGGAAAAACTGCCGTAGCATGAAAACGAAGAACACGTCAAAAATAGCCGGCAGGATCAAGCTCCACATGGTGTTGGTCAGATGCAGGGATTTGAAAATTACGTACTTGGGAATGATGACCGCATCGGGAGGAATCATCATAGAGGACAGGAGAATCAGGAACAGCACGTCGCGACCGCGGAACCGCATCTTGGCAAAGGCGTATGCGGTCAGGGTAACGATGAACATCTTCAGCAGGATATTGGTGGTGACCATAACGGCAGTGTTAATGTACCACCGGATGAAATCGTACTTTTCAGAGAACAGCTCGATGTAGTTGCTGATGATGGGAGTTTCGGGAATCAACTGGATGGGGTAGGTAAAAATCTGGTTCAGGGGCTTAAACGAAGAGGACAGCATAAAAATAAAGGGGAAAATATTCAGAAGCCCTACAACGATCATAATGACTGTCAGAACCACATTGACGCTTTTCTTTTCTTTCATTGGAATTCCTCCTTAATCAGCAAAGCGTTCCTGCATCTTCCACTGAACCGCTGTGATAATCATGACAATGGCAAACAGGACCATGGCCTGCGCACTTGCATAACCCATACGCATGGTGGAGAAAGCAGTATTTACGATATTCAGGGGCAGTACAGAGGTGGAAGTGCCGGGGCCGCCTGCGGTCAGGACCTGAATAATGGTAAAGTTCTTAAGCGAGTTGATAATGGAAGTGATGGTGAGCAAGAAGGTGGTGGGGGCAATACAGGGCAGCGTCACATTACGAAAAATCTGCCAGCCATTGGCGCCGTCCATGCTGGCGGCCTCCTTCAGCTCTACAGGAACACCCTGCAAAGCCGCAAGATAAGTGATAAACTGCAGGCCCACACCCTGCCAGACAGCGATCAGAACCACCGTCACCAGTGCCGACTTGGAGCTCATAAGCCACATGGGCACATTCTCGATTCCGAAGGACTTCAGCAGCATATTGATGGGACCGCTGATGGGATCGAGCAAGATGGACCAAACCACTGCAACGGCAACCATGTTGGAGACATAGGGCATAAATACCATGCCGCGGATCAGATTCCGGGCATAGATCTTGCGGTTGACCACAACGGCAAGAGCAAGGCCAAGGATCAGAATCAGGGGCACAAAAACAATGGTAAACAGTACGCTGTGTCCCAGAGACAGCTTGAACATATCATCGGTGAACAGCTCTAAATAGTTCGCAAAGCCGATGAATCTGACGTTATCCAGTTTGCTGATATACTTCAGATTCGTAAAACTCATGAGGAAGGACAGAATCAGGGGCAGAAAATGGAACAGAGAGTAACCAATCAGATAGGGTGCTATAAACATCCAGGCAGTTCTGGACTCTCTGGGATTATACATTTTACAGGATTTCGTTCTTTTTCTCAAAATGGGCCCTCCATTCTTGATGAAAGCAGGCTGCAGTAATTGCATTTACCACAGCCTGCTTCGATGAAACTTATCTAATATTACTGCTTGGCAGCATCAGCAATTGCCTTGTTGGCACGCTTCTGGATATTTGCCATGGTAGTATCCAAATCCTGCTCGCCAATACCGTACATGCCGCCCTCTTCGACGAATGCCTTGTTGATATCAGCAGCTGCTGCACCTACGACCTTCTCGGGGAAGGGCTTGATGGCAGGATTGAACCATGCGTTCTTGATGTCTTCCACGGTGATGCCGTCATTGGCAAATGCGGAAACCAGATCCCGCTCGATGTAGGAATTGATCTCCTCATCGGTCAGATCTACACGGGCAGGAACACGTCCGCCGCCCATGAGATACATATTCTCAGCAAACAGGGTTGCACACTTGAAAGCCAGCTCCTTCTGGTTGGAGGTAGAAGGAATATAGAAGTTGGAAACCACAACGCTGGTGGAAGGCTCTTCGCCTTCGGGATAAGGCATGGGCAGCATGCCAGCCTTCCAGTCACGGGGGTACTTCTCTGTATCCGTCAGCCACACGGTGGTCCAGCCGCCGGCAACGCTCATGCCGATCTTACCGCTGGTGAAATAGTCGATAGGCATCTGCTTGCTCTTCTGAACCAGGAACTCGGGGTTAACGTGATTCTCGTTGCCCAGGTCGTAGTAGAACTTCAGAGATTCCTTGAAGAGAGGATCGTCGTAGTTGGCAGTGCCGTCAGCCTTGTAATGCTCAGCACCCTTCTGGATAGCCCACATGTAGTTGTAATGTGCCCACAGAGGGTTGAAGGCGCCGTAGATGCCCTCTGCCTCGTTGGTCAGCTGCTGGCCGACCTCAATGAACTTCTCCCAAGTCCAGCCTTCTGCGATGGGATAGGGAATGTTGGCCTGATCGAACAGGTCCTTATTATACAGGGTGATGGCAGTGTCCACAAAGGCAGGAGCGCCGTAGATCTTGCCGTCGAAAACTGCGGGATAATCGCCAAAGGTCTTGGCCATGTCATAACCGGAAGCCTCTGCCAGTTCATCCATGGGAGCCAGAACACCGGCATTGTAATAGGGAATTGCGTTTGCATAAGCGGTCAGAGTCAGGTCGATGCTCTCGCCGCCCATAAGGGAAACCAGCAGCTTGTCAGCCTCGCCGGGAACAGGGTCAGGGATAACCACAGTCTCAACATCGATGCCGTTTTCCTTAGCCAGGTCGATCAGGTTCTGAATTTCCTGACGGCCGGACTCAGAGGCCTTGATTGCCCACTTCAGGGGTTCGGTCTGCTCCGTCTTCGCGGGTGCAGCCTGCTGGTTGGATGCTGCGGGCTTCTCAGCCTCAGCATTCGGTGCTCCGGTATCTGCGCCGCATGCAGTAAACATGGACACTGTCATGCAGACACCCAGGAGCATAGCCATTAGTTTTTTCATTTGTAATCTCCTCCTTGTTGATTTTCCGTTCTATCAGCACACCTTGCTGTGTGCTGTTCTTGATGGCTTTATTATATCATCGTCAATTTTCTGAATCCATCCAACAATTTTTTGATTTCTGGTAACTTTTAAGGATTCCGGAAAAATGGTAATTTTCTTTCGTCAGAACGCAGCAGAAGGTACTGCAGCTTGCAGTACCTTCTGCGAAAATTACCAGTTATATTCCGTTTTACTATTTTCGAGTCAGGAATTGTCAGGAATATGGATTTCCACGCAGGTTCCTTGATGGAGGGTGCTTTCTACCTTCACACCGTACTGGTTGCCATAATAGAGCCGAATGCGCTGATGCACGTTGAGAACACCAATGCCATTTCCCACCTGTCGATTATGCTCCGCCGACTTCATATCATAGAGAATGGCCGGGTCCTTCAGCTTCTGATTGATAAGCCTCAGCTGCTCTTCTTCAATTCCCACGCCGTTATCCTCAATGTAGAAGACAATCTGATTCTCATCCTCCTCCACATGGATATAGATGGTGAAATGCTCCTGGTCCGGGTCCATGCCATGGAGGATAGCGTTTTCCACAATGGGCTGCAGCATAAGTTTCAGGGTCTGCTTTTCAAGGAGTTCCTCATCGTCCCAGGATACACGAAGATCGATCCGGTCGTTATAGCGCATATTCTGGAGCTTTACATACATTTCCACATGGGACAGTTCTTTCGAGACCGTCATCATAGGCTTTCCCTTGTTAACTGTCAAATTGAAAAGCTCCCCAAGATAGTGGGCCATGTCCGCCACCTTCACAGCGCCGGCAGCCCTTGCCTGCCAGACAATAGACTCCAGAGTGTTGTAGAGGAAATGAGGGTTGATCTGGGTGATCAGCACGTCCAGCTCTGCCTGCTGCTTCTGCCGTTTGATCTCATATTCCCGGTAGTAGATCAAATCATCCATGTCAGCAAGCAAGGTGTTGAAATTCCGAACCAGTTCAATCATGTCCTTTGTGCCCTTTTCGGGAATCACGCCGGAGAAGTCCTTCTGAGAGGCCCTGTGCATACTGTTCATCAGCGCATAGACAGGCGCCGTCAGCTCGTGGGCCGCCACGGTAATCAGTGTACATACCACCAGAAGCAGCAAAACAATCTCCTGAATATACTGACCGGTGTGCTCATCGATGCTGTGGTAGATATGCTCCAAGGAGGCCTCGCAGACTAGAGTCCAGCCATTGACATTCAGAGTTTTGGCGGTAACATATTCCTGATCTTCCTTATGAAGTCCGGGCTGGACCTGGATTGGTTCCTCTCTGCCGTTCTGCAGGGTATCCAGATTAGAATGGGAGAGCAGTCTGTTCTGATTATCCAGCAGATAAATCTGATTTCCATCCATCAGGCTGCTCTTGCTATAAACCTGGCAGAGTGCCCTTTCCGGCAGCAGGAAAACCATCTTGCCCGAATAATGCTGAGATCCTGGGTGAATCAGATTCCGGGTGATAGGGATGACCAGCTGTTCTCTGGGATCGCTGCTGGGAATCCGAAAGCGGTCCTCCATTAGACCATACCAGTTGATCCGGATATAGTTTTTCGATTCCTTGCCGAGGACATCTCGGATAAAGGGGTCCTCCGTATCCACCAGGTTATAAGGATAGGCCAGATTATAGACCTGCTCATTTTCATTGATCAGCAGAGCCGGATAGGGTGTTTCCGTATTAAAATAGAATCTGCCTCCAAAATAAGCATTAAGGATGTATTCCTTTACCAGATAATCGTGCTGGATGTCCTCTGTCTCCTCAAAATTCTCGAACTGCATTATCTCGTGGAGGGTTTTGTCATTGAGGCAGGATTCTGAGAAACGGACCACATTGGTCTGTAGATAGCTGTCTATGGAATCCGCAATCCGGGCCAGCTCGTTATCTACCGTGGACACATAGTTGGCGATCATCATATCCTCGTACTGGTGGACCAGATGTGTCAGCACCAGAATGGATGGAACACAGATTCCCACAATAGCCAGAAGAATCAGCACTACCTTCAATCTAAGTTTTTTAAGCATCTTCATTTCCCCGCTTTGAGGCCCGAATCCCGATACTGCTTCGGGCTTACTCCTACATTTTTCTTAAAGATCTTCGTAAAGTAGGAGCAGTCGGCATAGCCCACTTCTTCTGCAATATGGTATGTTTTGAGATCCGTTTCTTCCAGCAGCTTCTTGGCGTATTCGATCCGTTTGCGGGTGATGACATCGTTAATATTCCGGTTGGTTTCCTGCTTATAGAAGTTGGAAATATAAGCAGAGGTCTTCCCTACCGCCTCACTGATAAAGGTCAGCGACAGCTGGGGATTTGTAAAATTCTGGTTGATCACCTGGTCGATCACAGAGATCAGCTTGGATTTATTATCCGTATTGGCGAAGTTAGCCAGGAATTGGATTCCGCTTAGCGTCTGAATAAAGAAGGCTTTTTTCCCGCTGAGAGACCAGATTTCGGAAATGATGGAATAGAAGTTCTCGGTTTCAGAGTATTCCGGCAAAATCCGGGTTAACTGTTCCAAAACATCAAAATAGAGGTTGCTGCAAATAATATCAATGTAGTCATAATCATAGCAGACCTGACCGATACAGCTGTCAAACACCGTTTCAATCTGCTGTTTCCAGCCCTCATCCTTCATAAAAAACAGGGAGTTGATCACATCGGTGTGGTCAAAATCCACCTTCTGCAAAATAGGAAAGTCATTGAGATCGCTGTAGAGTACCACGGTCTCCTTTGTCAGATAGGTGATCTGCCGCATGGCTACATAGGCCTGCTTGTAAAATACACCGCACTGCATAAGATCCGGACAGCTTTCACTGACTCCGGCAAATACGGTGCTTCCGTCCGTTTTTCTTGCACTCAGCATCACCCGGTTCAGCTTGTCCCGCAGGGCTGCATCCGGCTGCCCATTACACAGACAGACGATCTCATTTCGGCTTCTTGCGCAAATGATGTGCGGAATTGCCTCCATTTCACTTTCGAGAACCTGGAGCACAACCTTCCGTGCCTGCTCTGTTCCTCCCTGCTTTCCCTTGTTGAGAAAGAGATCGTAATAAAACCCAATGCAGATCAC
>RCNI01001721.1_pt1 | contig 11398 bp, 10 predicted proteins | sample 2041151 | NCBI WGS metagenome assembly RCNI01 (sample SAMN09708214, study PRJNA481090) | feces metagenome | isolation source: feces | place: Antarctica: Albino Rookery
TCCGTTGACTCTGAATTTCTTTACAATAATCTAATTATCAATGATTTCAAAGAACTTTTTGAGATTTTAAGTGGACACTAATGAACTTACTTCTAAAGTAAAAAACGGATAGAAAATTCAGTAATAGAATTTATATCGGATAAATGAAACGAAAATTGTGAATAGAATTGTCCAAGTTTTTAATCCTTTTTTGCCCTTATACCAATATCTTCAAGAATGCAAATTTCAGATATTTATCACAAAGACACAATCTGGATAATCGTATTTTCACAAATAAAGTATATATGAAACTTAATGTGAAATTTCATAGGGACTATTATAAGCCCACTTAATATAAATTGCTCCCCAAGAAAACCCAGCTCCAAAAGCTGTAAAAATCAAACTATCTCCGGCTTTTATTTTATTTTCAAAGCTTCCAATACAAAGAGGCAAGGAAGCTGCAGATGTATTACCATAATCTTTTATATTTACTAAAACTTTTTCCAAAGAAATAGATAAATTATTTGCAACAGATTCTATTATTCTATAATTTGCTTGATGAGGTATTATCCAATCAATATCATCAGTACATAAATTATTCCTAGACATCAATTCCTTACAAGATGTAACCATATTTGATACCGCATGTTTGAATACAGTTTTACCATCTTGATGCAAGAAAAACATACTATCGTCATAATCTTTAATAACTTTTGGATATGCCGACCCACCATATTTTACATGTAAAAAAGGAAATCCTGTACCATCAGTTCTCAAAAAAGAATCAATTATACCATTTTCATTACCAGGTTCTATCATAAAAGCACCTGCTCCATCACCAAATATAGGACAAATATTTCTGTTCTTATAATCAACAATAGAGGACATCTTATCAACTCCTACAATAACTATTCTTTTATACCTATTTGACTTTATAAAAACAGAGGATATTTCCAATAAATATAAAAAGCCACAACAAGCTGCTTCAACATCAAATGCGAAAGCATTAGTTATATTAAGGTTTTCACATACAATAGAAGCTGTAGAAGGAAGCGGATAATCTGGTGTACTAGTTGCAACCATTAACAAATCAACACTGCTCGGATCAACATTTGTTTTTACCAATAATTGCTTTACTGCTCTAATTGCCATATAAGATGCACCAATTCCATCATCTAATATATGTCTTTGCTTTATTCCAATACGGCTCATTATCCACTCATCACTAGTATCCACCATTTGTGATAAATCCTCATTTGTTAAAACTCTTTCTGGCACATAGCAACCAACTCCTGTTATTATAGCATTCATACATAAAACTTTATTATCACCACATACCAACCAGTAGGTATGTGGTGAGAGAAAAAAAATTATTTAACTACCGTTAGTAAAGCTGTTGTATATGAAAAACGTCCACTCTCTGGAATAAAAAGATATATTTTATCACCATTCTTCAACTTCTCAGAACTGAATAATTCTTCCAAAATTAAATAAATTGAAGCAGAACCAATATTACCAACCTTTGTTAGATTAGTAAACCACTTTTCTCTTTGACATGGTATATTTGCATTATTCATTCCTTCCATAAGGCGCTCATAGAAAAACATAGAAGAAATGTGAGGAAGAAAATATTGAACATCATTTTCCAATGACAAACTATGCTTTTCACAACTGTTCTTTATATGTTCAACAGCTTTATCTATCACATATTCTCCCAGTTGACGAACATCCTGTTTAATTGAAAAAATGGACTTATTCAACCACTCCTCTTGACTATAGATTTTCCAGCCAACCAAATCACCATTATCATCCTTTTCAGCACCTTGATACATACATGCTTTCAATTCGTTCGCATAAGATACAGACTCTATCCATTCTATTTTCAAAGAAGTTTCTCCATCAGGCTTATTTGATAACAAAGCCGCTCCAGCACCATCAGATAACATCCAACGCAAGAAATCCTTCTCAAACGCAATGTAAGGGTTTTCTTCAACTTGTTTTAAATTCGAATACTCTTGATTAAAATTCTTTGCAGATAAAATTGGGGAAGCTAATTCCGAAGCACCACAAACTGCATTTTGAGTATAACCTGATAAAACAGACAAATAAGCATATTGCAATGCATGAGCTCCTGCACAACAGACTCCTGAAGGAGATAGAATAGGAATTGGAGCAACCCCATCAAGTAACCCATGTACCATAGAAGTATGTGAAGGCAGAATCTGATCTGGGCTAGAAGTTCCGCAAACAAGCAACTGTATATCTTTCGCAGAAAAATGTTCATCAAACATATTTTTAATTGCAAGCGCCATCATATCTGCATTTGTATACACAATTTTTCCTTCATCGTTTATCGAATAATACCTTTCTTTTATTTGGCTCTGTCTCAATATTATAGGTTTTACTCTTGAAGGTTTACCACCAATCATACCTAGTCTCTTTTCCATGTTATCATTTGTGACAACTTCATTAGGCAAAAATTTACCCATTCTTGTAATAAAAACTTCATTACTTTCCATAAAGCATTCAAATTAATTATTTTTTTTAATATTTTAACTAAAGGGGATATTATTACTATTATAAATATAAGCCAAACTTTAAATAAAAATAGTTTAAAACGTCGATATTCACTTTTTCCCTCAACTATATATTTTGCCCACCATTTAAATTTTTGTATAGCAAACTCCTCTATTGCAGGTGGCATAGTTCTTGCATTAGTTTTAGGACATAAAGTAACATTATCATTTATCTTATTAACAGCCTCGAACCCATGTCGTTTAGCTTGTAAAACTTCGGAGTCAGGAACACCTGGTTCTGGAAGAAAATATGTATGTTTATTTCCCGTAAAAAACCACTTTAATATTGAAATTGACCCCCAAAAATTTCCACTCACACTACAAAATACATATCTATTTTTAACTATCCCACCATTCTCTGTAACTGCATCTTCAATACGTTTCATAGATTGCCGCCATGAATTTCGACAATCCATAACCAAAATAACTTCTTTACCGTTTACTAAAGTCTTAAAATCATCTGTCATAATAAAAGACAACATCGGCAAAGACAAATGAAGAAACCATGTCTGAAATCCGATAACAATCTTATCAAATTTCTTTAATGGGATGTCATATGAGATTTGACATGGCATCTGCAATACACTTTCAGGAAACATTTCAAACATACTTCTCCAGTTTAAAGGAAACGTATATTGTGGGGCTCTAATCTCACAAAATTCTAAATTTGCATTTAAAGAAGAAAACATATTTATCAATATATCCTTCAATTGCCCTGTTTGCGAATAATAACATATTAAAATATTTTCCATCATTTACACCGTATTAATTCATAGAACTGAAGATAATGTTCTTTAATCTCATTACAATTGATACTCTGGACATTAAAAGCATTCATTAAGCCAATTCCATAAGGAAAAGAAACAAAATATTGGACTAAAAAATCAATATTCACTGAATCTAATATCTCTTTATTTGCTATGGCATTCAATATGATACTCCTCCATATACTAGCCTCTCTTATCTGAAGTTCATTTATCAACTGAATAAACCCATCGTAATATTCACCAATATGAAAAAGCAATTTAAAGAAAAAGAAATCGGACATATCCTTCAAATCATTTCTTTTAAATATCTGTATATATTTCAATCTAAAATCTACAGATGAATTTATAGAATCCAATAAAGTTATACGTTTATCTTTTGGAATACCAGACAAGTTTGAAAAAGCAGGAAGTATATACTTTTCAACGACCTCTTCAAAGATCTGTTTTTTACTTTCAAAATGATGATACATAACTCCTCTTGAACATCCAACAGAACACTGAATTTCTTTCAGTGATACTTCATTATAACTTTTTACTAGAAAAAGTTCCATAGCCTTCTCCAATATTTCATTCCTAAGATTACTCATAATCAATTTCCTTTATAAAAAGACCGACCAGTCGGTCTTTTTATGCAAAAGTATCATTACTAAACCAATAAGACAAACAAAACCGAAACATTTTCTCTATATTAACATTTATTTATTATCATAGTTAAATTTATAAATAGGTTACTTATAATTCTAACAAACATATTTAAGCTTATACATAACTAAACCTTTTCTTTTTGCAAGCATATTCAGTCATTATAAGGGAAAAATTTATTCTTATAATATTTCAATAAAATTTATATCGAATAAGAGATGGCGTTATTGAAAATCAATGCCATGAAATATTATTCTATATAATGTTAATATACTTATTCTAAAAACAGTTTGCAAAATTATAAGCAACCTAAATCTCATTTAGTTATATAATAACATAAAGAAAATACAACTTCATACAATTGATAATAAGCGAATCATATACATTTATTATAAAGATTCCAATAAATCCATATCTAAAAATAAAATACCTTATATTCTAAGACCATATCTTTTTCATTCAAATATACCCTGTTATCATGTAAAAGATAACCTATGGCTATAAGAATCTGGTCATTGGGATAATCAATTCTACTCAATATATCCTGCACACTAACTTTCTGTTCTTTAGACAGAATTACATCTATTTCCGCTAAAATCAACTTTAAAAATTCCGTTTTCATAAGCTACCCAGTGAATTTAAGAATTTGGATTTGGCTATATGGTATTCCGTCTTGGCAGAGACCGCTTCAAAATATGCCTTCTGCCACCCAGCCTGAGCTTCAAGATAGTCTGTCAGTGTAGCCATACCAGTTTCAAAACTTTTTCTGCTTTCCTTCAGATTCTCTTCCGCAGACTCCAACGCATTTTCCGTCAGCTCGACCTCCAGCCGTGCTTCATCCATCAGGTTGGAGTTTCTTGCCACTTCAAGCTGCATTTTCTCAACCATTTCACTCCGTGTAATCTCAGCCTTTTGCATCTCAATCTTGGCAGACTTTACCTTGCGGTGTCCTTCACCCCAATGGAACAGTGGAATCTTGACAGCCAGCATGACGGAAAACACATCATCTTTAAGAAACTTGTGGCTGTTCATTCTGACACCATCAATGTAATTATATCCGGCAACAAGCCCTATCTTCGGGAGGAAATCACTCCTTACCGACTTTATCTGTTCTTTTTTAAGACTGATATTTTCTGTAAGCAGCTTATATTCGGGGCGGTTCTGTACCGTAAATTCATAGTCCTGTGCGGACAACGGAATAAATTCAATACTGCCGGACACCTCTATGTCAGAAGTCAGTGACATACCCATGACATGACACAGAGCCATCTTTGACAGCCTGACCGCATTTTCGCTCCTTCTCATTGAGAGTTCCGCCTCATTCAACTTTACCTTCACTTTCAGAAGCTCGTTTTTGGGAGCCATACCGGTACTGTTCATCTTCTCCACACTGGAGTACAGTTCAGATACAAGTTCCCGGTATCTGACCGCCACCTGATTAAGCTCTTTTGCCTTGATTACATTCCAATATGCCTCTTCGGTCTCTATACGGATATCAGAGTCCGTTTTGCGCCTGTTTATATTGGCGATTGATTCACCGATATTCGCCATTCTGCGTGCCGACAGAATCTTTCCACCCATATAGATAGGCTGTTCCAGCTGTATTCCGGCAAAATAGGTGTTGTTCATATCGAGGGAAGCCGCCAATGAAGGGGCAAGCTCCATCGAAAAGTCCTTGTTGGCATAAAGGTATCCACCGGAAGCCGAAAATTTGGGAAGGAAGCCCGTCTCTACATTCTTCGCCTGTATCTCTGCCTGTCTGACAGAGTGTTCTGACAGTTTTCTCTGTTTGTTGTTTTCAACGGCTATTCTGAAACAGTCGTCAAGCGTAAGTATCTGCTGCGCATGACAATATGAAGAAAACAGAACAACCAATATTCCTGATAAAAGTCTTTTCATTTCAATCACATTTTATTTTAAAGAATAAAGCATAGAATACCGGGATAATCATCAGTGTGATGACCGTACCCACGAGAAGCCCTCCCATAATAGCCACAGCCATAGGACCGAACATGGCATCGGATATAAGCGGTATCATACCCAGAATGGTAGTACCGGAAGCCATCATGACAGGTCGCAAACGTGAGGAGGAAGCGGACAGCAGAGCCTCCATCGGTCTTACCCCGGCATTTGTCTGCGCCGTAATCTCATCAAGAAGCACCACCCCGTTCTTTATCATCATGCCAATCAGACCGAGAGCACCGACCACAGCCACGAAGCTGAAAGGCTTTCCGCTCACGAGGATACCCAATACGATACCTATATAAGCCAGAGGCAGGCAAAGGAATATAATAAGGGGTTTCCTGAAATCCCTGAACAGATAGACCAGTACGGCAAACATGAATATCACGGCTATCGGGAAGCTCCTGAACAGATATTTGTTAGAGTCCGTGCTGGCTTTATATTCGCCCAGCCACTTCATTGTGTAGCCTTTTGGGAAGTCTACCTTTTCGCTGATCTGCTTCTCCAGTGCCAGACGGGTGTCCTCCGCAGTAAAGCCGTAGGCATTGTTGCATTGCACAATGATGGCACGCTGACCGTTATAGCGGTATGCTACGGGGTCTTTCCAGACAAAGCTGATACTGTCGGATATTTCCTTTACGGATCTTCCGGCTGTAAGCCCGCCAATCAGTGACTCGCTGTCGCCGGACATTATGACATCACGAATGTTTTCCTTGTCTGTCAATACAGAGGCATTGGGAAGCATGGTATTCACACTTATATTTTCGAGATTGTCATACCCCGTATTCTTCAGGTATATATTCTTGGATACATTGCCGTCATAAAGATTACCCACCGGAATACCGTCCGTTGCAGAAAGCAGGGACATCGCCAGATCATTTCTGTACAGTCCGGCATATCTGGCACTCTGCTGATTGAAATTCACACCGATGTTGATTACCGGATCATCCCAGTTGTCCGTTACCAGCATGGCTGAAGGCTCTTCTCTCATAATGCCCTGTATGCTGTCTCTCAGGCTTTTCAGGACAGCCGGGTCAGGACCGGAGACAAGTATCTCAATAGGGAACTCCATATACATGGTATTGTACTTCTTCAGACGGATAAACGCATCGGGATAACTGCGGTTCATATACTCCTGCAAGTCCTGCATACAGTTGTCTATATCCTCATGGCTTTTAAAGTCTATGATAAGCTCTCCGTAACGGAGGCTCGGGTCAGCCACGGAACGGACAAGATTATAACGTGCAGGCGTTCCGCCAAGCGAAGTGGTCACATGGGTAACTGCCGGATTGGTCTTCAGATATGCCTCAATCTCCTTCAGGTCTTCCTCCACCTTTTCAATGCGTGTACCCTCAGGCATCTTATACTCCATATAAATCTGATTGTAGGTCAAATCAGGGAAGAATGTCTGCGGCAGGAAACGGAAACACCAGACGCTCAGCACAAGAAGAGCTGCAATACATGACACCGTACAGATTTTGTGGTGGAGCAGCATAGTCAGTATCTTGCGGAAACCTCTATACAGCGGAGAATCGAACACCTTACCGTCTTCTGCGGAGGGTTTAATCTTCAGATAGTTTGCACAGTGTATAGGAACATGAACCAAAGCCAGCACCCAACTCAGCAGAAGGGATACGGCAAGTACGATGAAGAGGTCACGGGCATATTCACCCGCCATATCCGGGGAAAGCGAAACGGGCATGAAAGCAATGATGGCAATGAGGGTTGCCCCCAGAAGGGGACGTGCCGTAATATTTGCCGTATGTACGAGCGATTCAGGCTTTTTCATACCCCTTGCACTGTCTATGAGTATTCCGTCCACCACCACTATTGCATTATCCACCAGCATACCCATCGCTATGATGAACGCACCGAGTGAAACCCTCTGTAAAGTACCGTCAAAGAAGTACAGCACCACAAATGAACCCAATACCGTAATCACCAGTCCTGTACCTATCACGACACCGCTTCTGAATCCCATAGTAAGCATCAGGATAAGAATCACGATAAGCACGGACTCTATAAGGTTTATGATGAAGGTGTTGATTGCATCACTGACACGTTCAGGCTGATAGAAAACCTTATTGAACCTGAAACCGGCAGGAAGCTGTCCTTCAAGTTCCGCAAGTTTAGCGGTAACGACCTTGCCTATCTTCAATATGTCATAGCCGGGCTCCATAGCTATTGCTATACCATAGGCTTTCTGTCCGTCATATTTCATCATATTCCTCTGTGGGGTTTCATAGCCCTCTTCCACATCAGCAATCATACCCAGTCTGAACAGTTCTCCGTTATGTCCTTTCAGTACGAGATTCCTTATGTCTTCCATATTCTGAAAAGTACCCGGAACCATTACCTTCATGCGTTCATTGCCGCTGTTGAAGTAGCCCCCATATACCGTCTTGTTCTGGTCTTGCAGCGTCAGAAGGATTTCTACCGGGGATATGCCTAAGCGTGCCATCTCCTCCTTGTCGATATTTATATTTATACATGGAGATGCAGTACCGTAGAGCTGTACATTCCTTACCCCTTCTATATTGATAAGTTCACGTTGGATAAACTGGGTATAACGTATCATGTCACTGTCGGAGAATCCATCAGCCGTTACCGTATAGAACATACCGTACACGGCACTGAAATCATCCAGCACGAGAGGTACAGAAGAACCTTTCGGCAGCAGGGTATGAGCATCTACTATCTTTTTTCTCAGTATATCCCATTTCTGGTCCATTTCATCGTTGGGTACGGTTGTCTTCAGAACCACCTTTATAAGAGAAAGGTCATTCATGGATTTGGACTCTATATAATCAATGTCACCCATCTGACGGATAGCTTTTTCGAGCCTGTCGGACACTTCAAGTTCTACCTGATGTGCATCGGCTCCGGGATAGACGGTCATAACCAGAGCCTGCTTGACGGTTATTTCGGGGTCTTCCATCTTGCTCATGGAATAGAAAGACCACAGCCCCCCTATCACAAGAAAGGCTATAAACAGTTTGATCAGAGCCTTGTTTGTCAAGGCATATTCCGCAATACTCCTCATAACATTCCTCCTATATTGGTTTCGGGTATATCCTCCATTTCCTCAACAGCCACCCCTTCACTGAGACTGTGCGTTCCGGTTACGGCAATCCTGTCACCCGGCTGCAATCCGCTGACAAGCACCCTGTCTTTCTCTATACCGCCTATTTTCAACGGAACACAGTGTGTTTTACCGTCATTGATTTTCCACACACATGGGGAACCGTCTTTATAGAAGAGGGCGGTTGCCGGAACGGATACCGAAGTTTCCGCCTTTGAGAAATCAAGTGACACACTTACATTCATGCCCGACATAAGAAGGGAAGAAAATTCTTCAGGTACATTGAAAGAGACACGATACAACTGTCCTGAAGCCGTATTCCGGGTTTGTGTCCTGAGTTTCAGCTCGGCAGAGGAACCGCCTGCATCAAGTCTTGCAGCACGCAGTGACTTCAAACGGTTGAAATCCTTTATTGCCATGTTTATATCCACATAATAGTCATTGTCACTTTTCAGATAAAGGACCGGAAGTCCGGCTGAAACCACCTCACCCTCATTCTTGAATACGCCGGATATGAATCCGTCAAAAGGAGCCTTAACCTCTGTATAGTCAAGGGCATCCTTTGCCGCATTGTATTTGGCTTCAGCCACCGTATTTGCCGCCATGACCTTTTCATAGTCGTTTGGAGAAACCGTTTTGGCTTCATAAAGGGTACGGATACGTTCCGCCTCTTTACAGGACTGTTCGTAAACCGCCTTTGCTGCATTGTACTGCACTTCAAAGTCGTGCCTGTCCAATGAAGCCAGTACACTGCCCTTGCTTACCCTTGTTCCCTCACGGAAAGGCAGGTTAGCAAGCTGACCGCTTACCTTGAATGATATTGAGGCTTCCTGTTCGGAACCTATTATCCCCATATACTCAACCCTGTCGATGCTGTCAAGGCTGCCCACTGCCACAGTCTTTATCAACGGTAAGGTCATTTTCTGTTCTCCTGTTTCATGTTTACAGGAAGCGGAAGCAAGAACCATGATTCCTGCACCCAAGTACATAAATAATCTTTTCATAATCTTGAACTTTTGTTTTGCTGCAAAGTTCAATAAAGCCAGCGAAAATCATGTTTTCATTTATCCCACCAAAATGTTCCATTATCCGTTTTTTGAATCTGTTCCGTTAAATCTATGCGATAAAAACGTATCATATTCTCCATATACCCACAAATATGTCCTATTAGTAAGATTTGTTTTGATTATTGTGATACTAAACCTACTTTTGTGATAAAAAAAGAGCCATGAACCAGTATAAGAAACTTGACATGCAGATTGCAAAGGAGCTGATAGGTGACATCGACTATGTAGACAACGACTTCATTGTCCTTGACGATCTGAGCAAATTTAAAATCGGGAAAGATACACCTGTAAGACTTGGGGCATTTACCATCAGTCTGTGCCTGAACGGACATATATCGGCAGACATCAATATGATAAGATATGAGATTCAGCCGGGGGATATGGTAATCACTCTTCCGAAGGATATAATAGAACACAAGGAGGTATCAGAGGATATAAGAGGGATTTTCTTTATCGTATCGCAGCATTTTATAGAAGAGGCATTTCCGAAGATAGGTGAAATCCTGCCGATTTTCCTATATGTTCAGAAAAACCCCAAAATAGAACTCTCAGCCAAGCAATGTTTCAATATCAGGCAGTTCTATGACTTCTTCAACCAAAGACTGAAAGACCATTTCGCCTTCAGGGATAAAATGATAGGCTCCATACTGCAAGCCATGATTTATTATATAACAGGTTTAATGATGGATACCGAGGAACATTCAAGAAAGGACAGAAAAGAGGAACTGTTGGGGCGGTTTATACAACTGATAATGCGCTATTATAAGGAGAACAGGACACTGGACTTCTATGCAGATAAACTTTTCATATCCACCAAATACCTGTCGGATATAATCAAAAAAACAAGCGGAAGGACTGCGCATGACTGGATAGATAAATACATTATACTGGAAGCAAAAATTCTTCTCCGCTCAACAAACAAGACTGTACAGGAAATATCAAACGAACTGAATTTTCCGAATAATTCATTCTTTGCAAAATACTTTAAAAAGCATGTAGGTATGACCCCCAAAGAGTATAGGCAATCTTAGATTTCTAGTTACAAGTTTATTTTATATTGATACAGAAAATACATCATATCCATTATCAGTATTCTAAATAGCTTATTTAATATATTGATTAATAGAGTTTATACAGAATAAGAAATAGGACTTATGATTATCAGTAACATAAAACCTTACTCTATATAAGATAAGGTCTAATATCCTATCGATATTAATTCTGTTTGTTTATTATTCAATACTTCGGTAAATTTTTACCGATAAATTAAAATAAAACATAGAATCGGCATAATCCGGTTCAAAAATATATTCAAGAGATCAT
>RCNI01001722.1_pt1 | contig 11388 bp, 7 predicted proteins | sample 2041151 | NCBI WGS metagenome assembly RCNI01 (sample SAMN09708214, study PRJNA481090) | feces metagenome | isolation source: feces | place: Antarctica: Albino Rookery
TCCATTAAAGATAAAACACTTTGTGTTTCTGGATCTCCCATCCTAACATTATATTCTAAAAGTTTAGCCCCTTCTTCTGTTATCATTATTCCAAAGAAAATAACCCCTTTAAAGTCAAAGCCTTCTTCTCTTATACCTATTAAAGTTTTCTCTAATATATTTTCATAAAAATCAGCTAAAACCTCTTCAGTAACATATTTATTAGGAGAAACAACGCCCATTCCCCCTGTATTTTTACCCTTATTTCCATCAAATATTTGTTTGTGATCCTTAGCAGATAAAAATGGTAATATTACTTTTCCATCTGTAACTGAAAGTATTGATGCCTCAACCCCTTGCAGAAATTCTTCTACTACTATTTTCTTTCCTGCTCCATTAAATACATCATCTATCATAAATAAATCTAGTGTTTCTATTGCCTGATTTTTATTTTCACATATTACAACACCTTTACCAGCGGCCAATCCATCAGCCTTTATGACTCTTGGATACTTACAATTTTCTAAATAACTTTTAGCTTCTTCATAATCATAGAAAACTTCATAATCAGCAGTCTTAACACCATACTTTTTCATAAAATCCTTAGAAAAACTTTTACTACCTTCAAGCATAGCTCCAGCTTTATCAGGTCCAAATATTTTTAATCCTTCCTCTTTAAAAGCATCAACTATACCATTAATAAGTGGCTCTTCTGGTCCTACAACAGTTAAATCAATATTGTTATTTTTAGCAAATTTTAATAAATCTTCAATCTTAGTAATCTCTATATTTTCACATTTATTTTCATTAGCTGTTCCTCCATTTCCTGGAGCCACATAAATTTTTTCTACTTTAGAACTTTTTCCTAATTTCCATGCTAAAGCATGCTCTCTTCCACCAGATCCAACTAAAAGTATCTTCATATATAAAAGGTCATATAAATTAAACTTAGTTTAAATAGTTTTTAACTTATATAATTAACTATTTAAAATTCAAATTAACTATATGACCTAATTCACCTCCTAAAATCTATTTATTTCTAATGTTTAAAATGTCTAATTCCTGTAAATACCATGCTTATTCCATGTTCATTACAAGCCTCTATAGACTCCTCATCTCTAATAGATCCGCCTGGTTGAATTATTGCTTTTATTCCATTTTTATAAGCTTCGTCAACACAGTCTCTAAATGGAAAGAAAGCATCTGATGCTAAAACCGCTCCACCTTTTCCTCTTTCTAAAGCTTCTTTAGTAGCCCAAATTCTATTAACTTGTCCTCCACCAATACCAGTTGCAACTCCATCTTTTACAACTACTATGGCATTAGATTTTACATATTTCACAACCTTCATTCCAAAGATCATATCTCTTAATTCCATTTCTGTTGGCTCTTTTTTAGTTACTACTTTATAATCATTAGCTAGTTTATTATCTTCTCCTTGAACTAATATTCCACCATCTACTGTTACCATGTAATTCTTAGCCTGAGGAGTATTCTTACATTTTATAACTCTTAAATTCTTTTTAGTTCTTAATACTTCTAAAGCATCTTCATCAAAATCTGGTGCTGCTACCACCTCTAAGAAAATTTTAACCATTTCTTCTGCTGTAGCCTTATCTATCTTTCTATTTATAGCAACTATTCCTCCAAATATTGAAACTGGATCAGCATCATAAGCCTTTAAATAAACCTCTTTTGAATTTTCTCCTACAGCTACCCCACAAGGTGTATTATGTTTTAATGCACAGCAAGCTGTTTCTTCAAATTCACAAGCAACCTTCCATGCTATATCTAAATCCTTTATATTATTGTAAGATAAAGCTTTTCCATTTAAAATTTCAAAACTATTCATAGCTCCATCAAATTCTGTTGAACTATAATAAGCAGCTCCTTGATGTGGATTTTCTCCATATCTAAGATCTTGAATTTTCTTATATGAAACTGATAGATATTCTGGATATTCCTCTTCTCCCTCTAATAAGAAGTTAGAAATTGCAGCATCATAAGCACTCATTAAGTTAAATACTTTTCCTGCAAGAGTTTTTCTTAATTTAAATGAAACACAATTATTTTCTTTAATTTCATTCATTACTTTTTCATAATCTTTTTTATCTGAAAGAACTACCACATCTTTAAAATTCTTAGCTGCTGCTCTTAACATTGTTGGTCCACCTATATCAATAAACTCAACCTTTTCTTCAAAGCTTAAATCCTCTCTAACTTTTTCAAAGAAAGGATATAAATTTACAACTACATAATCTATAGTATTTATTTCTCTCTCTTCTAAAATTTTCATATGCTCTTTATTATCCCTTATTGCTAATATTCCAGCATGAACTAAAGGATGTAGGGTTTTTACTCTTCCATCTAGCATTTCTGGGAAGTCAGTTATTTCACTTATCTCTTTAACCTCTATATTATTTTCTTTTAAATATTTATAAGTTCCACCACTTGATATTATTTCTACATCTCTATCTCTTAAAAATTTTGCAAGTTCTAAAACTCCATCTTTATCAAAAACACTTATTAAAGCTCTCTTTTTCATTAAAAGACCTCCCTAATTTAATATTTTCACTTTTCCATTATGAATTTCTATTTTTTCTTCGCATAAGTACTTAACAATTCTAGGTAGCAATATATGCTCCTTCTCTAAAACCTTTTTTTGAAGACTTTCTGGAGTATCTTCAAAATCAACCTGAACTATTTCTTGTGCAATAATAGCTCCTCCATCAACCTCATCATTAACAAAATGAACTGTACACCCAGAAAATTTCACTCCCTTTTCTATAGCTGCCTTATGTACATTTATTCCATACATTTTATTTCCACAGAAAGAAGGAATAAGAGATGGATGGATATTAATTATCCTATTTCCATACTCTTCTAAAAGCTTTCCTTTTAATATTGAAATATAGCCTGCTAGCACAATTAAATCAATATTATTTTCCTTAGTAAGTCTTAATATTTCATCTGATGTTTTATCTCCAAACTCTTTTTTAGAAACAACTGATGTTTTTATACCCTGTTTTTCAGCCCTTTCTAAGGCAAAAATACCCTCTTTACTTCCAATAACCAAAGAAACTTCTCCATTTATATTTCCATTATTTATATTATCTAAAATTGATTGGAGGTTAGAGCCACTGCCAGAAGCTAATATAGCTATTTTATACAAACTCCTTCACCTCCAGCATTTATATACCCAATCTCAAAAGCTTTTTCTCCATGCTTTGAAAGTTCTTTTAAAACATCTTTAACCTCTGATTCATCAACACATAAAACAAATCCTATACCCATATTAAAGGTATTATACATTTCCTCTTCTTTAACTCCAAGTTCCATAACTTTTTTAAATATTTCTGGAATCTCATAGCTATTTTTATTTATTACTATACTAAATCCTTCTTCACTTAACATTCTTGGAAGATTTTCATAAAACCCTCCACCAGTTACATGAGCCATACCCTTAATATTAAATTTTTCTAAAAGACTTAATACAGGTTTAACATAAATCTTTGTAGGAGTTAATAATTCTTCCCAAATAGCTTTTCCATTAAAATCTTCATCTAAGTTTTTAAACACCTTTCTTATAAGAGAATATCCATTTGAATGAACTCCTGAAGAAGCAATTCCTATAAGCTTGTCACCACTCTTTATATCTTTACCATTTATTATTTTATCCTTGTCTACTATTCCTACTGCAAAACCAGCAATATCATAATCTCCTTCTTTATACATACCTGGCATTTCAGCAGTTTCTCCTCCAATTAAAGAGCACTGAGACTTAATACATCCTTCAGCCACTCCCTTTACCAAATCAGAAGAAACCTCAGCTTCAAGTTTTCCACAAGCTATATAATCTAAGAAGAATAATGGTTTAGCTCCATGACATAAAATATCATTGACACACATTGCAACACAGTCAATTCCAACAGTATCAAACTTTCTTTTCTTACAAGCAATATCAAGTTTTGTTCCCACTCCATCTGTTCCAGAAACTAAAACTGGTTTTTTATATCCCTCTGGAAGTTCAACCATACCAGCAAAAGATCCTAATCCGTTTAATACATATTCACTCATTGTTTTTTGAGCATATTCTTTTATTAATTTTACTGATCTATATCCTTCTTCAATATTTACTCCTGCTTCTTTGTACGTTAGCATTTAATTCTCCACCCTTTCAAGATTATCCTCTAAAGCTTCCATAGGCGCTGCAACTGGATAAACCCCATTGAAGCATCCTACACAGAAATTTCTTCTACCTTCAAAACTTTCGTACATTCCTTCTAAACTTAAATATCCTAGAGAATCACAACCTATCATCTCTCTAATTTCTTCTACACTTCTACTTGCTCCAATTAACTGACTTCTATATGGTGTATCAATACCAAAATAACATGGATATTTAACCATTGGTGATGCAACTAGAAAATGAACTTCTTTAGCACCGGCTCTTCTTAAAGATTCAATTAAATGTTTTGAAGTTGTTCCTCTAACAATAGAATCATCTATTAAAATAACTCTTTTCCCATTTACATTAACTTTTAAAGGATTAAGCTTTACAGCTACAGCTCTCTCCCTAATTTCTTGTGATGGTGATATAAATGTTCTTCCTATATATCTATTTTTCACAAATCCAACCTCATAAGGAATTCCTGAAGCCTTAGCATATCCCATAGCAGCTGGTATTCCCGAATCTGGTACAGCTACCACAATATCAGCATCTATTGGATATTCTTTAAATAATATTTCTCCTTGCTTAACCCTTGTAGTTTGAACATCTAAACCATCAATTACTGAATCTGGTCTTGCAAAGTATATATATTCAAAAGCACAGGTTTGGCAAACAGTATTTTCTGAATATCTATAACTTTTAATCCCATCATTATCTATAACCACTATTTCTCCTGGTTTTATATCTCTCACAAACTCTGCTCCAATTGTGTCTAAAGCACAACTTTCTGAAGTTAATATATATCCTTCTTCGAATTTTCCTAAGCATAAAGGTCTAATTCCATGTGGATCTCTTATACCTATTAGCTTATCCTTAGTCATTATTACCATAGCGAAAGAACCTTTAACCGCTGATATAGCATCAATTACAGCCCTCTCAATCCCTTTTTTAGCTCCTCTAGCAACTAAGCTTGTAATTACTTCAGAATCAACACTAGTATGGAAAACTTGTCCTCCATCCTCTAAAAGACTTCTTATTACATCTGCATTAACTAAATTACCATTATGAGCAGTAGATATAGGACCAAGTTTAGTATTACTAACTAAAGGTTGTGCATTTTCAACAGTTTTAGCTCCCGCTGTAGAATATCTAACATGTCCTATTGATATATAACCATTAAATTCTCTAAGTCTCTTTAAATCTTCAGCTTCAAAGGCTTCTGTTAAAACACCTAACCCCTTATGAACTTTTATATCTTCTCCATTTGCTACTGCAATACCAGCACTTTCTTGTCCTCTATGTTGAAGAGCATAAAGTCCATAATAATTTATAGAAGCAACATCTATTGGTTTATTTGCGAAAACTCCAAAAACTCCGCATTCATCTTTAAATTTATCATTTTGTGGATCCATAATATCAAAATTTGGCTTCACCATATTTTCTACTCCTCTTACTACCTAATTTCTTAGTCTATTTAAAACCTCTCTATAGCCATTGATTACATTACCCATATCTCTTCTAAATCTGTCTTTATCCATTTTTTCTCCTGTTGTAGCATCCCAAAATCTGCAAGTATCTGGTGAAATTTCATCAGCTAATAATATCTCTCCGTTATATCTTCCAAACTCTAATTTAAAATCTATTAAGTTGATATTTTGTTTTTTGAAAGCTTCTTTTAAAATTTTATTTACTTTAGCAGTTATTTCATAAATTTTATTTAATTCTTCAAAAGTTGTAGCTCCAATTCCTACAGCATGATAGTCATTTATAAGTGGATCTCCTAAAGAATCATCCTTGTATGATAATTCAAAAACTGTAGTTTTTAATTCATATCCTTCTTCAAGACCTAATCTCTTAGCCATACTTCCTGCTGCCACATTTCTAACTATTACTTCTAAAGGAACTATTTCAACTTTCTTACATAATTGATCTCTATCATTTAACTTCTCTACAAAGTGAGTTTTTATTCCTTCTTTATTTAACATCTCAAAAATAAGACTAGTAATTTCGTTGTTTAATACTCCCTTGCTTTCTATTTGAGCTTTTTTTTCTCCATTGAAAGCTGTAGCATCATCCTTATAATGAACAATTACCATATCCTCTTTATCTGTTGCATATATTTTTTTAGCTTTTCCCTCATATAACATTTCTAGTTGATTTACCATTATAATTCCACTCCTTCTCCATTTTCTGCTATGAATTTATGTTTCATGTCGATTCTAAATTGAATTAATTTTTCTCTTAGTTCTGGATATTTTAATGAAAGCATTTGGACTGCTAACATTCCTGCATTATAACTATTATTTATACCAACAGTGGCTACAGGAATTGATTTTGGCATTTGGACTATTGATAGTAATGCATCCATTCCCTCTACTGCAGCGCTTACTGGCACCCCTATAACAGGAAGTATAGTATGAGAAGCTATAACTCCAGGAAGGTGGGCAGCTAATCCTGCTCCAGCTATTATTACCTCACAGCCTTCTTTCTCAATTTTTTCTAAAGTTTCAATAAGTTTTTCTGGAACCCTATGAGCTGATAAAATATAAGCATTATAAGGAATTCCAAACTCTTTAAGAGCATTTCCTGCTCCCTTCATAACATCTATATCTGATTTACTTCCAAAAAATATTGCTACCTTCATTAAAATTTCCTCCCTATATTTTAAAGTTTTAATAATACTTATTTTCTAGATAACCCTAAAGACCTAACTTAATTTTTCAAAAAGTTTATATAAATATATCCTCACACAATATCTAAAGCTTAAAACTTAAGTGAAAATTTAATTTCTTAACTGGGTATACTAGCTTATGAAATATATGCTTTATGAAATTTTTAAGATAGAAATTTATAATCTTCTTAAAAAGTTAGAGATAATATATAACATAAAACCGTAATTTCTTAATTAAGCTAGTCCTTTAGTTCTATCTAAGAAATAATTTAAAACTTATAAACTTATTTTCTAAAATAATCTACACCTGATTTAAATAGTTTTTGATCAAATTCTCCTGGTATATTTTTATAAAGATTTTCTCCTATTCTCTCTGAATGACCCATCTTACCTAGGATTCTTCCATCTCTGCTTGTTATTCCTTCTATTGCTAAAGATGAGCCATTTGGATTATATGGCATATTCATAGCCATATTTCCTTCTAAGTCTACATACTGAGTAGCTATTTGATCATTTTCTACTAACTCTTTTATTAAAGCTTCTGGTGCAACAAATCTTCCTTCTCCATGGGATATTGGAATACTGTGTACCTCTCCAAGAGAAACCTCATTAAACCAAGGAGATTTCTTAGATGTAATTTTAGTTCTAACTATGGATGACATATGTCTATTTATATTGTTATAAGTTAAGGTTGCCATATCTTCTTCAATATCAATTATTTTTCCATATGGAAGAAGTCCTAACTTAATTAAGGCTTGGAAGCCATTACAAATTCCAAGTATTAAGCCATCTCTCTCATTTAAAAGCTTCATAACTGAATCTTTTATCTTAGGATTTCTAAATATTGTTGCTATAAATTTAGCTGATCCATCTGGCTCATCTCCTGCTGAGAACCCTCCTGGCAACATAATTATTTGAGATTTGTCAATTTCTTTTTTAAGCATATTTATTGAATCAATTAAGGCTTCCTTATTTAAATTTCTAATTATAACTTCATGTACCTCAGCACCTTCTTTTTCAAAGGCTCTTCTACAATCATACTCACAGTTAGTTCCAGGGAATACTGGTATAACTACTCTTGGTTTTTCTACCCTTGTTATCTTTGATTTAAGTTTTTCTTCTATATGCACTTGTCCATTATCTAAAATACTAGCCCCATCTTTATCATTACTTATTAAGTCTGAAACGCACTCCTCTTTATCTTCAGTTTTAGATTTAAATACATCCTCAAGCTTTTCTTCATAAGCTTTTTTTAATTCCTCTAAAGAAACCTCAAAATCATATTCTTCACATTTTATAACCTCATCTTTTATTGTGCTTCCTATAACCTTATAATTAGTTCCCTTAAATTCCTCCTCAAGGTTAACCCCTTCTTTAACCTCTAATATTAAACTTCCATAATTAAATCCAAAAAGTTCTTCTTTTGAAATATTATTTAATATTGCCCCAATTCTATTTCCTAGTGACATCTTAGTAATTCCCTCTGATACTCCACCAAACTTAAGAGAGTATGCTGAAATCACCTTTTCTTCTCCTATTAACTTATAAAGTTTTTCTAAGTTATTTTTAAAATCTTCCATTTCTAAAGTTCCATCTTCTAATTTCTCACCTTTCATAAGAACTAAAGTTGATCTTATATTTTTAAACTCAGGTGAAATAATTCTTGAAGCCTTTTCAAGACCTACTGCAAAGGAAACTAAAGTTGGTGGAACATTTAACTCTCCAAAACTTCCTGACATTGAATCTTTTCCACCTATTGCAGGTAATCCTAAATCCATTTGTGCCTTATAAGCTCCTAGTAATGCAGCAAAAGGCTTACCCCATTTTTCTTCATCTCTTAATAATTTTTCAAAATATTCTTGGAAAGTTAATCTAACTTTTTTATAATCTCCTCCCATAGCAGCTATTTTAGTTACTGATTCAATAACTGAATAAAATGCCATGTGGAATGGACTCCATACTCCTAAATATGGATTAAATCCATATGTCATTAAAGAAGCATCTTTACTTTCTCCTCCTAAGACAGGAATTTTAGCAGCCATACCCTCTGCTGGTGTTAATTGATATTTCCCACCTAAAGGCATAAGAACTGTTCCTCCACCTATAGTTGAATCAAATCTCTCAATTAATCCCTTTTGACTACAAACATTTAAATTTCTTAAAGATTTTAACCATTCCTCTTTAACGTCACAGTTTTTAACTTCATATGGATAAACACTTGGTGATTTTACTTTTAAAGAAATTTCTTGTTTTGCCCCATTTGTATCTAAGAAACTTCTTTTTATATCAACTATAGTTTTATCCTTCCAATTCATTCTCAATATATCAGTATCTGTAACTTCAGCCACAATTGTAGCCTCTAAATTCTCCTCTTCTGAAAGTTTTATAAATCTATCTGCATTTTCAGAGGAAATAACAACAGCCATTCTTTCTTGAGATTCTGATATAGCAAGTTCAGTTCCATCTAATCCCTCATATTTTTTAGGAACTTTATTTAAATCTATATCAATTCCCCTGCATAATTCTCCAATTGCTACTGATACTCCACCAGCTCCAAAGTCATTACATCTTTTTATCATTTGAGCTACTTCTTTATTTCTAAAAAGTCTCTGAATTTTTCTCTCTGTTGGAGCATTTCCTTTTTGAACTTCTGCTCCACATTGATTTATTGATTCTTCTGTGTGTTCCTTTGAAGACCCTGTAGCTCCACCAATACCATCTCTTCCAGTTCTTCCTCCAAGAAGTATTACAATATCTCCCTTTAAAGGATTAAGTCTTATTACATTTTCCTTTGGCGTGGCAGCTATAACTGCTCCTACTTCCATTCTCTTAGCCGCATAATTTGGATGATAAATTTCTGATACTTGTCCAGTTGCAAGGCCTATTTGATTTCCATATGAGCTATATCCATGAGCAGCTCCTAAAGTTATTTTTCTTTGAGGTAATTTTCCCTTTAAAGTTTCCTCAATTCCAATTGTTGGATCTGCTGACCCTGTAACTCTCATAGCTTGATAAACATAACTTCTTCCTGAAAGTGGATCTCTAATAGCTCCTCCTAAACAAGTTGCTGCCCCTCCAAAAGGCTCTATTTCTGTTGGGTGATTATGTGTCTCATTTTTAAACATTAAAAGATATTCTTTACTTCCCTTATCTGTTTCTATTTCTATATTTATAGAACAAGCATTTATTTCTTCTGAAACATCTAAATCATCAAGTTTTCTTCTTTTTCTTAGCTCCTTCATGGCTATTGTGGCTAAATCCATTAACTTAACTTCTTTATTATTTACGTTCTCCCCATAAACATAGGCTCTTGAATTTTTATAATCTTCATAAGCCTTTTTAATAGGTTCTGAATACTTGCCCTCTTCTATATAAACATCTTTTATTATTGTTTCAAAAGTTGTGTGTCTACAATGATCTGACCAATAAGTATCAATAACCTTAATCTCAGTTATTGTTGGATTTCTATCCTCTGATTTAAAATAATCTCTTATTAGTTTTAAATCTTCTAAACTCATAGCTAAAGATTTTTCTCTATGGAAATTTTTAAGCCCCTCTTCGTTTAAATCTAAAAAGCCATCTAAAACCTCAACCTCATTAGGTTCCTCTAAGTTTTCTTCTAAGACTTTTGAAAGTGGACTAACTTCCCTTGAATCAACAGGATTAATGTAATAAGATTTTATTTTATTTATCTCTTCCTCATTTAAGTTCCCTTTTAAAATAATTACTTTTGATGATTTAACAGGAACTTTTTCCTCCTCAGTAAGAAGCATTATACACTCTGAAGCTGAATCAGCTCTTTGATCATACTGTCCTGGTAAATATTCAACACCAAAAGCAGTTTCATCTTGTCCTATTTCAAAATTTTCCTCATATACTCTATCTACTGGAGCTTCTGACAAAATAGTATTTACAGTTCTTACATACTGTTCTTCTTCCATATCTCCTAATATGTATTTATTTAAAACTCTTACATCTTCTAAAGCTTTAATTCCTAAATTATCTTTAAAATCCTTAAGTAATATCTGACTTTCCTCATTAAAACCAGCTTTTTTTTCTACAAATACCATTCTAATACCAGACATTTTAATCCCCCATTCAAAACACGAACATTATTAATGATTAAAATTTAATCATTCGTTAATTAAACATTACCACCTTAAATACGTATTGTCAATATTTAAAATTATTTAAACGTTCGTTTTTAAAGTGATTTTAGGTGTATTTATATTATTTTTATTAATCAAAGTTCGTGTTTAAGAATAAAAATAGAGATATATTAAAAGTCTCGAATAATATTTTTTAATATATCTCCAATATTTTTAGTCTTCTCTTAAAAGATTTATATCTTTTCCTTCTAGAATCTTATTCATATTTCTTATAGAGCACATTTTTCCACACATTGTACAACTATCTTTATGTTTAGGAGTAGATTCTTTTCTATATCTAATGGCCTTTTCACTATCTATTGCTAAAGAAAACATTTCGTCCCAATCTAGTCTTTTCCTAGCGTCACTCATTTTATTATCTATATCTCTTGCCCCTAAAATTCCTTTTGCTATATCAG
>RCNI01001723.1_pt1 | contig 11388 bp, 12 predicted proteins | sample 2041151 | NCBI WGS metagenome assembly RCNI01 (sample SAMN09708214, study PRJNA481090) | feces metagenome | isolation source: feces | place: Antarctica: Albino Rookery
AGCGTTCCTATGTACCTTGAACAGGGCGAGATCGTAAAGGTTGACACACGTACTGGTAAGTACGTAGGTCGCGTTTAGGACTTATGCTGGCAGCCTTTGTACCTTTGTGCTTAGGCTGCTTTCTGTTTATATGCAGCTAATATCTTCAAGCGTATCTTGAGTTTTACTTGCATTATTCGTCATGAGTGAAAGGGCTAATGATGAACGATCTTCATATCGCAAATATGACTATTTCTCGTGATGTTGTTGCATCTATTGTCGAGATGGCAACCGAGAAAGTAGAAGGTGTAGCACACGTTGGACAAGATGTTATTACATCTAGTCTCATCTCTGTGTTCAATGCTACAACCCCATCTTTTGAGCCTGCCGTTGAGGTAGAGGTCAAGGATGATAAATTCGTTATCCATGTTCGTGTTGCCGTATTCTTTGGCTATAAGTTTACCGAGATTGCTCAGAGCATCCGTGAGGCTGTAGCTTTGGCAGTTAAAGAGCAGATTGGTGCAGAGGTTTCTTCTGTAGACGTAAGCATCGAATCTCTCGTATTTCCTAAGGAGTAATTGAGGTTGTCAGAAACTAACTTGCGTGGACGTTCTTTAGCGCGCGCTCAGGCTTTTCAGATTCTCTTCCAATCAGATGCAAATGGACGACAGGTAGAGGAGGTTATCTCAGATAACCCTACTATCTCAGATGGTCCTTTGTCTGACTATGCAGCTAAGCTTGCTTTAGGCACAGCTGAGCACAGAGATTTCATCGACCAGAAGATTCGCTCTGTGAGTGATAACTGGAAGTTCAATCGTATCAACAACGTTGATGTTAACTTGCTTCGTATGGCTATCTATGAGATGTGCTATATGGACGATGTTGATGTTGCTGTAAGCATTAATGAGGTAGTTGAACTTGCCAAGATGTTTGGTACAGACGACTCATCTCGTTTTGTAAATGGTATTCTTGGCCGCATTTCCCGTGTTGAAGGTGGCCTTTCTACTGAAGATGAGCAAGCAGCTAAAGAAACTGCAGAGGCTGAACTTGCTGAAGTTGTTAATCCTGAGGTGATGGACAATGAGTAAAGCAGACGTTCACCAATATAAAACGTATGCTGAAATTAAAGACCGCTTGAGTGTTATTGCTCAGGAGGTAAAGAGCTCAGAGACTTCTCTTGAGCAATCTCTCGATCTTTTGGACGAGGCTGTAGCTCTTGGCTCTAAGATCGTTGATCTTGTAGATAAAACAGACTTTACTGAAGAAGAGGCTAAGAACCTCGAGGAGCTCAAGGCTGAGAATGCTGAAGCTTCCTCTGAGGAGAACACCGATGAATCTTCAGATGAAGTAGAAGTTGTAAAAGCTGACGGTGATCAGCCAACAGGCCCTGACTCTCAAGAGGTTGAGTAGTCATGGCAAAAGTTCGAGTGGACCAAGAACTCGTTGATCAAGGGTTCTATGCTTCAGTTGACGATGCCAAACGTGCCATTATGGCCGGTATTGTATCTACGCAATCTAATCGCGTAAATTCTCCAGGCGAGAAGGTAGAGCAAGGTGCTTATCTTCACGTTAAAAATCAAAAGCCTTATGTAAGCCGAGGCGGGCTTAAGCTCGCGGGTGCCCTGGATGCTTTTGGCCTCGATGTTGAGGGTATGGAGTGCATCGATGTAGGTTGTTCTTCAGGTGGCTTTACAGATTGCTTACTTCGCAGAGGAGCCAAAAGTGTTGTAGCTGTCGATGTTGGCTATGCACAATTTGATTGGTCTTTGCGAAATGATGAGCGCGTAATGTTGCTTGAGCGCACTAACATCTGCGATGTTCCAGATTTGAGTGTACCTACTCCGTTCGATCTTGCCGTGTGTGATGTATCTTTTACTTCAATATGTTCTGTAGCACCTTCAGTTGCTTATCTTCTCAAACCAGGCGGGTATTTTATTACCCTTGTTAAGCCTCAGTTTGAAGCTGAGCGCGATGAGGTAGATGAGGGAGGAATCGTTCGTGATCCTTCCGTTCGCCTAAAATGCTTGATGAAGGTTGCTGAAGCTTTGGAGGATCTCTCTTTTGAGATTATTGGAGCGACTACAAGTCCTATTCACGGTGCTAAGGGTAATGTCGAATACATGCTCATGAGCCGCTTGAGGCTCTATTATCCAGAGGATGAAGAGCAGGAGGAAGAGTTCCTCGATGCCTATCCACTTCACCAAGAATGTATCGATAGGGCACTGAGTGAAGTTGTATATGAGAACAAGACATTCATGCGTTAACCTAATTTATAAGTGCCTATCTTACAAAGTGCTGTAAGATAGGCATATAACTATTCATGCATATATACGATGTAGGAGCTGGAATGAAAGTTTTACTCGTTGTAAATTTCTCAAGAGAGGATGCACGTGAGGCTGCCAGTGAGGTTACTCAATACCTCGAGAAGAATGATATTGAAGTCACCTGGGCTCCAGATCATCGCAAGAATATCCCATACACCATGCCTGATGATGTAGATCTTTGCATCTCATTTGGAGGCGACGGTACACTGCTTCGTGCAGCTAATTTTATTCAATACAAGCAGGTTCCCTTGCTTGGTTTGTCTTTTGGACACTTGGGCTTTCTTTGCTTGTCTTCTGATGAGGACTATATGCAAACGGTTCAAGAGGTTCTTGCAGGAGAGATTCACTGCTCTCGCAGAACAACCCTTGCTATTCAGCTCAATTGCGAAGATGAGTTTGGCGATCGCTATACCAAGGAATTCTTCGCTCTCAATGAGGTTACTTTGAGCCCAGGTCGCCACGGTGACATGGTAGAGTTCTCAGTTAACGTCTCTGGCAACAAGATTGACACCATTCGAGGTGACGGCTTTGTTGTTAGTAGTGCAACCGGATCTACAGGTTATGCATTAAGTGCAGGAGGTCCATTTGTAACTCCTGGATTTACTGGCATGATTTGTGTTCCTATTGCACCTCACACCATTCTAGCTCGTGCTTTCTTAACCGATTCATCTGATATCGTTGAGATTTCTATCGACAGCGACCGCGTCTTTGAAAGAAGCGTCTATGTTGATGGACAGCCAGCATCCACTGGCCATGAGCTACAGTCAATGGTTATCAGTCGTGGACCGGCTGATCTTTTGCTCTACGATAGGGGAGCAACATCCTTCTATGATTCAGTTTCTCGTGTATTTTGGGGAAGAAGGTAAGTTTGGCTTCATGCACGTCCGAGAGGGCATTGCAGCTCTACTTAAACTATTTGGCAGTAGAGCGAGCACTATCACCTCTCACTATTGATGCGTATAAGCGCGATCTCGAGCGCTATACTTCTTGGCTACGTGAGCAAGGAATCGTATCACCTTGTGACGTTGCTAAATCTGATGTAGAAACCTATGTCGGAGTTTTAGGAGACTTGGGGCTTTCTGCTGTCTCATGTGAGAGAGCATTGAGTGCTATCAAGGGTTTCCATAAGTTTTTAGTACATGACAATATATGCAGTGAGCATCCGGCAGCACATGTGCCTCTTCCAAAGAAGGTCAAAGCGCTTCCTGATGTCTTGAGTATCGAAGAAATTGGTACTCTTCTGGATCAAACCTATCCTGAGGATAAGTATGGCCAGAGGGACCATGCCATGCTTGAGGTGCTCTATTGCTGCGGACTTCGTGTCAGTGAGCTTGCAGGGCTTGATATGTCTGCAATCTTTCTGGACGATGAGGTATTGCGTGTTGTTGGTAAGGGTTCTAAAGAGCGCCTTGTGCCTCTATTTGGTAAGGCACATTCAACACTTTCTGACTATCTTGTACGCTGGCGTCCCCAGCTCATCAAGAAGCCAACTTCTGCTGTATTTCTAAACAGTAGAGGAGAGCGCATTAGTCGCCAAGCTATCTATAAGATGGTAAAGAAGTACGGAGAGGCAGCAGAGATTGAAGGACTTCATCCCCACACTTTGCGACACTGTTGCGCCACACACCTTCTAGAGGGTGGCGCAGATCTCAGATGCGTACAAGAGATGCTTGGTCACAGTGATATCTCTACTACGCAACTTTATACACATGTAGACCTCACGCACATACGCTCTGTATACCTACAAGCCCATCCTCGTGCATAGGAAATCGCATTTTTATCCCATGCAGTAATATCCAATAAAACTAATATTTTATTCATTTGCTCAAAGAGCTCCTTCGGGAGCTCTTTTTTTGTGGGCTATGCATACTTTTGTATCGAATGGGTACTCACGCATGCTCGTCTGTATATTTTTTCTTCTCAGCGCTCATTTGATACATCCTCTTATATAGAACTTTCACATAACGTCATAATTCCCACACACAGCTCTATACATTCAATGTCCCTAAATAGTATATCGAACATTTGTACGAACTATATATAGGGGGTAGCGTGAATTTACAACTTTAAAAAGTAGCAAAGTGGCCTGCGGAAAAATAAAAATGGGGGAAAGTGGGGGAAAGTGTTGTGTAAAGGAGTGAAAGAGTTTAGAATTGTAGTCACGTAGAACTATGTCTACAGATGATTTCCTATAGTTTCAGAAAGGAGGAACAAGATGTATTTGACCGGAGATTTTTCTCGTAACCTCGATGCGAAAGATCGCCTCACCCTTCCAGCAGATTGGCGTGGCGACTTTGAAGAGGGAAAGGTTTGTCTTGTTCCACTTCCTGAAGCTGTATATGGATTCACCCCAGAGACTCACAAGACCTGGATGGAAAGTCGCTTCCCTGAAGGCTATAACCCAACAGACAAGAAGCACGTAAAGCTCCGTCGTTATCTTGCTGCTATCACCGTTACGGTTGATATCGATAAAGCTGGTCGCTTGAGCCTCTCAAAACTTCCTGAAGATGCACTCAAAAAGTGTGGTATCGACAAGGAAGTTGAAGTATTGGGTAACGTCGATCACTTCGAAGTTTGGGATAGCAAGGCTTACAAGGCTCAGCTTGATGAATTTGACGATGCTGAACTCGACGATCTTCTTTACGGAATTTAAGGAGCATGATGGAAGCTGAATTTAAGCACATTCCAGTTATGCTCGATGAGGTTCTAGAGTATCTAGATCCAAAGCCAGGAGATGTTGTATGTGACTGTACGCTCGGAGGAGCGGGACACACCATCGAGATGGCAAAGAAGATCCAACCTAACGGCTTATCACTTGGAATTGACCAAGATGATTTTGCTCTTGCTTCTGCTGAAAAGCGTTTTAGTAAGGAAGTAGGAGATGCTCCCCACAAGTTCCTAAAAGGTAACTTCGGTGAGCTCGATCGCCTTCTCGTTGAGGCTGAAGTTGATGGTGTCGACTGTTTCTTGTTCGACATCGGAGTTTCTTCTCCTCAATTAGATATTGCTGAGCGTGGCTTTTCGTATCATGAAGATGCTCCGCTCGACATGCGAATGGATCCGAGTAATAACACTCTAACTGCACATGAGGTCGTAAACCACTACAACGAAGCTGACCTCGCTCGTATCCTTCGTATTTATGGTGATGAGAAGTTTGCATCCCGCATCGCTCACGCCTGTGTTATGAGGAGAGAAAAAGCTCCAATTAACACCACACTAGAACTTGTTGAGTGTGTAAAGCAGGGTATACCCGCTGGAGCACGAAGACATGGTGGACACCCTGCCAGAAAGACATTCCAGGCACTTCGAATTGAGGTAAACCACGAACTCGAGGTTTTGGAAGAGGGTCTCAAAGCTGCCATACGTTGGTGCAATCCAAAAGGTCGTATCTGCGTTATCAGTTACCACTCATTGGAAGATCGCATTGTAAAGCATATCTTCCAGGAGTTCTCACAAGGTTGTATATGTCCTGTCGAACTTCCTATTTGCGCTTGTGGACACAAGCCAGCGCTTAAGGTTCTAACAAAGAAACCTTTAGATGCAACAGAGGAAGAAATCGAACGAAACGCACGCGCAAGAAGCGCCAAAATGCGCGTGGCAAAACGACTTAAGTCGTAATTGAAATCAACTTATACAAGTTGATTTAAGCGCTATAAGAAGCACAACCTGATTAAGTTCAGGATGCGATAGACGAACTACTAAACAAACTTTAAACGCACCAAAAACGTAACAACCAAGGACTGGCGGTAACCATCATGTACGAATCATCAGAGGCTTTACGCTATGAGGCTCAGGGCTTCTCTGTTCAACCTGAACAGAGGCCTGAGTTCATCGTACATGATGGTGCTGGTCTTGATTCACAACGACGCGAGGGCGTGGGAGCGGCTTTTCTTTCCCAGATTAAGCTCTTGGCTGCAGTTGCAGTAGTATTTGCTGTAATGTTTGTAGCACGTGTCTTTATTGCAAATGCAACGGTTGTAACAATGTCTCAGGTCAATCAGGTTAAGGCTGAGATCTCTCAGCTTCAAGAGACGGGAAGTGAGCTTCAGGTAGAGTATTCAATTCTCTCCCGCGGAACCCGTATCTCCGATATTGCTACAAGCCAATACGGAATGGTTGCACCAAGTGCTACTGAGACTTTAGAACTTGCCTTAGACGATGTAGCCTAAAGGTTTAGTTTTATCTGAAATTAAAGGTATCTTTGTATGAGAAACACCACAAGAAACCGCAATAATACATCTTCAAATTCAAGAAACTCCTCTTACGAAAAGGCGCAAGGAAGGCCTGGACGTAGGGGAGGTTCTTCACGTATAACGGGCAATGATTCAGGAGCTGCGGCTATGCGATCAATTGCCCTTTTTGTATTTGTGGCTATTTTTGCGAGACTTATGTATCTACAGGTAGTCAAATCACCTGAGTATACAGATATGGCTGTTCAGGCTCATGTTAATAAGCGCATAAATTATGCTAAACGCGGAACTATCTATGACAGAAATGGAAACGTTCTTGCTAAGAGCGTTGAATGCCGTGAGATCTATGCTAATCCTAAAGCTATTAAGAGCCCTGCTGAATATGCAAAGATTCTCTCTGCTGAGCTCGGAGGAGAAGAGAACTACTACTACGATCTTCTTACCAAAGATGGAACCTTCGTCTACATCAAACGTGGTCTAGATATCGAAGAGGCCGAGAAAGTCATCAGCATATTTAAGGAGAAGAATCTTCCTGGTATAGAACTGCTTCCGAGCACTAAGCGCGTTTATCCTTTTGGAGCTGTTGGTAATCAGGTGCTAGGTCTTGTAAATGTTGATGGCGATGGCATCAGTGGTCTTGAGCTTCAATACAACGATGTGCTCAAGGGTAAGGATGGTTTGAATCTTCAGGAGCGTGGCGCTAACGGACTTCCAATTGCCGGAGGCGAGCAGTCTGATGAGGGGGTTGTAGACGGTAAGGATATCGTACTTGCACTCGACATCAACATCCAGCAAATTGCTGAGAACAAGGCAGTTGAAGCTAAGGATGCATATCTTGGTGAGAGCTCATCAATCATCGTAATGCATCCTAAGACTGGTGAGATTTTGGCAATGTGTTCGACACCACTTGCTGATTTTAATGATATGGCTAATCTGAAGCCTGAGTCTTTGACTTTGATTCCTGTCACTCAATCCTACGATCCAGGATCAGTATTCAAGACATTTACCATTGCAACTGCATTGGATAACAACGTCATTACACCTTATACACCATTCCAAGTTCCAGCATCTTACAAGGTTGGAACAGATACGATTCACGATGCTCATGAGCGCAGTGGTACAGAAACTATGACACCAACTCAGATTATGGCTGTCAGCTCTAACATCGGTACGGTTATGATCGCTGAGCGCTTAGGCAAAACAGCTTTTGCTCAGGGTGTACAAAACTTCGGTATTGGAGAGAAGACCGGTATTGACTATCCAGGTGAAACTGCTGGAATTGTAACTCCTCTGAGCCAATATACAGGTGCTACCATGGGAGCTATGTCCTTTGGACAGTCACTCTCAATTCCATTTATCCAGGTAGCTCGTGGCGTTAGTGCTATTGCTAACGACGGTATTATGACCACACCTCACTTTGTACTTACCGTAGATGGCGAGGAGCTCTCATGGCCTGTTCGTGAGCAAAGAGCCTGTACAGAGACTGCAGCACATGAAGTAACTGACATGATGCGTGAAGTAGTAACAAGCGGAACTGCAACTACAGCTCGTGTTAAGGGTCTTGATATTGCCGCAAAGACTGGTACTGGTGAGATTGCATCTCAAAATGGTGGATATCTCAAGGGAAGTTATCTTGCATCTCTTGTTGGTTTTGCAAATGCTGATAACCCTGAGATTCTCGTATATACCGCGATTGCTAAGACTCCATTTTTGGCAGGAGATTCTTCGGGCGTTATCTTCGGAGACGTTATGAAAGAAGCGGCAATCGACTTAGGAATTAAATAAGACGACGCTTTAAGCGTTCATTTATAAAGGTGCACCACACCTTAAGAAAAGGATTACTATGAAACTCGAGATACATGAGCTCATCGATGCTACGCGCTCTATCCTCATTGCAGGAGATCCTAATGGAGTCGTAGAAGGTGCTGCTATTGATTCTAGGCAGGTTAAGCCTGGAGATATCTTTGTAGCATTTGATGGTGAGGTCACAGATGCTCATCGCTTCCTCGATCAAGTGATAGATGCAGGAGCAAAACTTTGTGTTATCTCACATGATGTTGATGCTTCCGTTCTCGAGCATGCTGTTGCAGCAGGCTCTTGTGTAGTACGTGCTTGCAACGATTCTCCTGAGGATTTCTTGCTCGGCGCTGCCCATCTATGGCGCTCAAAAAATCCTCAATGGAAGGTAGTTGGCATCACAGGAAGTGTTGGTAAGACTACTACCAAAGAAATGTGTGCGGCTGCCTTGTCTACAACATATAAGGTTCACGCAACACATGGTAATTTCAATAGCCTCATTGGACTACCTCTAGTTGTCATGGGAGCATCTCCAGAAGACGAAGTTCTCGTTTTGGAAATGGGAATGGATAATCCTGGAGAGATTGAAAAGCTAAGCATGTGTGCTGAGCCTGATGTTGCAATCATTACCAATATTGGAACATCTCATATCGGCATCCTTGGTTCAAAGGAAAATATCGCCAAAACTAAGGGTGCGATCGTTAGGGGAATGGGTTCTAAGGCTCAAGTAACAGCCTCAAGGAAGTCTCAAGAAACCTCAAAGCTTTTCCTCTTTAGCGCTGATGAATTTACTGATTACATCATTGATAATTTCGCTAAAGAAGAAAAGGTAGATGTAGAGAAAGTAGGCTTTAATACACACGATGCAATCTCTATAGCTAAGCTAGAGCTTGATGGTTTTGGTATGCCTCATTTCGAACTTGAGGTCAAGGGAGAGGGCTCATACCCTGTCGCACTTTCAATGCCTGGCAAAGCAGCTGTCATCGACTTCATGCTCGCAATTGGAGCGGCACGTGCGATGGGTGTTACTACCAAGCGCGCTATTGAGGCTGTGGCTCAGCTCGATTCTACAAATCTTCGCCTTGAAGTAAAGCAGACAGAGACATCCCCACGTATCATCGATGACTCCTATAACGCAAGTCCTACATCCATGGCAGAGGCTCTCGATGTTATGAGTGCTATGGACTGCAAGGGAAGACGCATTGCTGTCTTGGGAGAGATGGGAGATATGGGAGATAGGGCAGAATATGTGCACGCTCTTGTAGGCGCATATGCTGCTGCTAAAGATCTCGATATGCTCTGTGTTATTGGAACTGATCGTGCTGATGCTATTGTGCGTGGTGCACGAGATGTAGGCATGAGTGAAGATAAGATAGTTTCCTTCAAAACAGTTCCTGAAGCTGTTAACATTTTAAAGCCAGTACTATCTCACGATGACTTAGTACTCGTTAAGGCTTCACGTCTTGCGCAACTCGATCTTTTTACAAAAGAGGTGCTTTCATAAATGATTGGTAACCCTAGATATCCTACGTATCAGGTCTTTTTGGCCCTTACGTTTGCTGCACTTATTACAGCATTTATCATGCCGTACTTCATCCGTATGATGAGAAAAGAAGGTGTCGGACAGCAGATTCGCGCTGATGGTCCTTCACGTCATCTTGTAAAGCAGGGAACTCCTACCATGGGAGGAGTTGTCATGCTTGTAGGAATTTTGATTACGTGTTTCTTGATGAACACATGGACCCCTGAGCTCATCGTTGCAGTTGTTGCTATTTATGCAACAAGTCTTTTGGGTCTAGCGGATGATATTGAGTCAGTAGCTCATGCACGCTCACTTGGACTCACTCCTCGACAGAAGATGGTTGGGCTTTTCATCATCAGCGTTAGTTTTGCACTCATTTGTGTTAACTACTTAGGTATAACTCCAGAGATTATGTTTCCTGGTGGAGCATCTCTTAATCTTGGAATCTTCCCAATTAACTTCACGGCTTTCGGAACTGAAATTACCATTCCTTGGTTGTATGTCTTGTTTGTATTCTTGCTTGTTGCAGGACTTTCAAACTCCGTAAACCTTACTGATGGTCTTGATGGACTTGCAAGTGGTTGTGTATTTGTATGCATGATGGCACTTGCTGCTGTTAGCTTTTTGGTAAACGATATCCAGATTGCAATGCTCTCTGGTGCTATCGCTGGATCTTGTATTGGATTTTTGTGGTACAACTGCTATCCTGCTCAGATTTTTATGGGTGATACAGGAAGCTTGGCACTCGGTGCTGCTATTGGAGTTATCTCTGTACTTACACGTACTGAAGTTGTCGCTCTTATCATGAGTGGATTGTTTATTGCTGAGGCGTTGAGTGTAATCATTCAGGTTGCAAGCTATAAGATGACCGGTAAGCGCGTATTCTTGATGGCTCCACTTCATCATCACTTTGAGCAAAAGGGCTGGAGCGAGACGCATGTTGTAATCCGTTTCTGGATTGTAAGTGCCTTGTTTGTAATGCTTGGATTTGCTCTTTATTTCCAATTGGCTTAACTCTAAGGAAAGCAATGAGTTTCAATATTGCGACTAATAACCTAAACGATGTTCTTGTTTTAGGTGCTGGAAAAACTGGTATTGCTACTGCACGCTATGTTGCTGCGCTTTTAGGAAAGCGTGCTCATAGCGTGAGCGTTTATAGCGGTATGGGATCTTTCAAAGATTTAGAGCGCACAGAGCTTGATGCTCTGGGCTGCAATCTTGTAGAGGGGACTGAAGACATTCAGGGTCATTACAATTTGTGTATTGCAAGTCCAGGTATCAGTGAGTTTTCGCCTTTTATCCAGTCTGCTCAAACTCATTGTGATGAGGTGATAAGCGAGCCTGAATTTGCCTATCGTGAGGGATCTGCTCACTGGATTGCAATTACTGGTACCAATGGTAAAACCACATGCACGAGTTTAACAACAGAGCTTCTCAGAGAGGGTGGCCTCAAGGCACAATCTGTTGGTAACATTGGCAACCTTTCGATTGAGGCTGCTGCACATTCGTCTGAGGATGATTACTTTGTAGCTGAGCTTTCTAGCTATCAGATTGCCCTTAACCAGTCATTTCATCC
>RCNI01002667.1_pt1 | contig 11388 bp, 5 predicted proteins | sample 2041151 | NCBI WGS metagenome assembly RCNI01 (sample SAMN09708214, study PRJNA481090) | feces metagenome | isolation source: feces | place: Antarctica: Albino Rookery
CCAAAGGTCCGAACTGGTATTCGGATTACGGCCGGTCAATCATGAATGCTTATTCGGATTTTGACAAAATCGAAGGTAAAATCCAGCAAGGTATCGCCCCTATCAACGCCTTGGATATGACCGCTCTGTTCTTCCTTTTGAATCCCTACGCAAAGGACTCCACTGGCAACACCTCTTCGTTTACGGGAGCTATGGATACGGTTGCTGATTACTACCACTGGAATTCCTGGCAGTGCAACAAGCTGAACCGTATTCGTCTCATCCGTAACGGAGCCACACATGACAACTGCGACAATAACTACACCCCCACCGAAGAGGAACTGCGAACCGGAATGCAGGAGAAAAAGTGGCTGAACGAGATCGAGGCCATTATCAAGAATCTGCAGCCCTCCTTCCAGCTGACCGACTACAAGACCAGACTCGCCGAACAGATCCGTAAGCACAGTGGAGCTGCTAAGGAAAGCCCCCTCGATGCAAACACGGCTCAGGTGGAGGCCATTCGCTCCGATATCCAGAAAATCTACCGCTTTGACTTCTGTCAAGCTCCCATCGGAGCTCCCCTCTCCGGCCCGGCCCCATGGGCCTCCTGCGATGCCGATCTGGACGAGCTTCCCTGGCCGCAGTTGGACGCAGCCATTCCTCCCCAGCGCAGCAGCGCAGGCAACAACGAATCTGGAGTCAGCAAATTTTTCAACTGGCTCAGCAAGAAGCTGTGAGGTGATACAACATGGAACTTTCTCGTGATGAATTGCTGAAGCGGGCAAATAGCGGTGACACCGGCTCCTACTATCTGCTTGCACAGGAATATTATAACCATCGTCACGGCCTGCCTGATATGATCCAGGCTCAGATCTGGGCCAAAAAAGCCATCGAGGCACAGGTTTCCTCGGCGGACGCTCAAGCCCTGCTGACCAAGTTGGAAGATGTTGTGACGGATTATGCCTTGCATTGCATGAAAAGCGGTGACGACAAGTTCGGGTTTGAGGCATTTCTGGAAGAAGCACGGATCGGGCATCCTCTGTCTATGAAAAATCTTTCCGTCTGCTACTATACCGGCCGTGGAACCGCGGTGGATTATCAGCAATCATTCTATTGGATGAAGCAATCTGCAGAGCACGGCTGCGTGTATTCCTACGCGGCCCTTGCCACCAAATATCTGGATGGAGCCGGTGTGGATGCCGATTTGCGGCAGGCGGAGTTCTGGGCAAACAAAGCCATTGCAGCCGGCCAAGACGTGGACGCTGCACAAGGCGTGCTGGCCGAGATTTCGGAAGCTCGTCGGAGCGACGCAAACAACTCTGATCCGAAACAGCTCTGTAAGCAAGGTGTGGAACAGTATCAGGCAGGCAATTACACCGCTGCCTTTGAGCTGTTTCAGCGTGCAGCCGAACTGGGGCACGCACTCAGCATGCGTAATCTCTGCATTCTCTATGAGCAGGGACAGGGCGTGCCTCTCAACCGTGAAAAAGCCTTCCACTGGGCTCTTGCCGCTGCCGAACACGGCGAAGCCAGCCTCTACGCTGTACTCGGCGCTAAATACATGGACGGTGACGGCACCGCCCAGGATCTTGACCAGGCAGAATTCTGGGCCAATAAGGCTCTTCAGGCAAACGAAGATGTGGAACAAGCCAACTCCGTGCTCGCTACCGTAAAGCAGCGCCGCACCACCGACTCTCCCGAGCTCGCCGATCAGCTGTGCCGGCAGGCGTTGGAGTTATACCGGCAGAGTGATTTTACCAATGCACTCTCCTTGTTCCAGCGCTCCGCAGAAGCCGGTTGTGCCGCAGCTATGAATAACCTGTCTGTGATGTATGGCAACGGTTATGGTGTAGCCAAGGATCTCACAGAAGCCTTCCGCTGGATGAAAGCCGCCGCTGAACACGGCTTTGCCCCTTCTTATTCGGCTTTGGCTATCGCTTATTATAACGGTGAAGGTATCGCCAAGAATCTTGATCAGGCTGAGTTCTGGGCCAACAAGGCACTTCAGGCAAACGACGGTGTGGAAAAAGCCAATGCCGTTCTTGCTGCGGTAAAGCAAGGACGAGCCGTCACCACCACCAAACAGCTGTACAATCAGGCTATCCAGCTGCACGAGCAGGGAAAATACGGCGAGGCCTTCCCCCTGTTCCTGCGCGCTGCACAAGCCGGTCACCCTCGCTCCATGAATATGCTCTCTGCGATGTACGCGAACGGACGAGGCACGGCTAAGGACTCAGCAGAATCGTTCCGTTGGCTGAAGGCCGCCGCTGAACATGACTGCGTCTCCGCTTATACTGCTCTGGCCATGAAATATGTGAAAGCCATTGACACAGATTTGAATCTTGATCTGGCAGAGTTCTGGGCTAACAAGGCCATTCAGTCAAACGAAGATGTGAAACGGGCCAATTCCGTCTTGGATATGGTCAAATGCTGCCGGTCGGTTGCCAATCTCTCCCCCGAACAGGCATGCCATCAGTCTTTCCAGCTGGCCCAGCAGAAAAAATACAGCGAAGCATTCCCTGTATGCCTGCGCTCTGCACTGAGCGGATGCGTCACTGCCATGAATAACCTGTCTATCATGTATGGCTTCGGTCAAGGCACAGACAAGGACTACGTAGAATCCTACCGCTGGAGAAAAGCCGCCGCAGAGCACGGCTGCGCCTACGCTTATGCATCTTTGGCTTGTAATTATTGTTACGGCTTGGGTACGGAACCGGATTTTGAGCAGGCAGAGTTCTGGGCCAGCAAGGGCCTTATGGCAAACGAAAGCGTGAATCTTGCCAACTCCGTTCTGTATGCCGTAAAGCGAAAGCGAGCCAATCCAGATTCTTACGCTGAATGGCTGTGCAATGAGGCCTACCGGCTCTCCGAAGCGAAAGGCGAAGAGAAAGACATTGACCGTGCATTCCCCATGTTGCTGTACGCTGCACAAACCGGTCATCCTCGCGCCATGAACAACCTGTCTGTGATGTATGCCAACGGAGAAGGCACCGACAAGGACCCCGTAGAAGCCTTCCGCTGGATGAAGGCCGCCGCCGAACACGACTACATCTACGCTTTCGCACCTTTGGCTGGCAAATATTTGCACAACAATGGTACGGAAATGGATCTTGATCAGGCTGAGTTCTGGGCTAACAAGGCCATTCAGGCAAACCAAGGCGTGGAATTTGCCAACTCCGTTCTGGCTTCCGTAAAACAAAAGCGAACCGACCCAGACGCTCTCGCCAAACAGCTGTGCGATCGGGCATACCAGCTCTACCAGCAGAAAGACTATGACCGTGCATTTCCCCTGTTCCTGCGTGCTGCACAAACCGGTTATCCTCGCGCCATGAACAACCTGTCTGTGATGTATCTCCACGGCCAAGGCACTGAAAAGGACCCCGTAGAAGCCTTCCGCTGGATGAAAGCCGCCGCTGAACACAATTACACCCCTGCTTATGACAGCATGGCTTCCAAATATTATTTCGGAAACGGTACGGAACCGAGCCTTGAACAGGCAGAGTTCTGGGCAAAAAAGGCCATTCAGGCAAACAAAGGCACGAAGAATACCAATATCATTCTTGAGTCCGTAAACGCTCCAGACGCTCTCGCCAGACAGCTGTACGCTCAGGCAAACGATTTCTCCCAGAAGAAAGACTATGACCGTGCATTCCCCCTGTGCATGCGTGCTGCACAAGCCGGTTATCCCCCCGCCATGAACATGCTGTCCGTGATGTATCTCTACGGCCAAGGCACTGAAAAGGACCCCGTAGAGTCCTTCCGTTGGATCAAGGCCGCCGCCGAAAAGGACTACGCCTTCTCTTACTCATTTTTTGCTGCCAGATATTTGGACGGCACCGGTACGGAAATGGATCTTGAGAAGGCAGAATTCTGGGCTAACAAGGCCATTCAGGCAAACTCAAATGTAGAGAACGCCAAGAAAGTTCTTGCGTGCGTAAAGAAAAAACGAGTCGGCACAGCCTCCAATTCCTCCCCGATGGCAGACAGCTTTTCTCCCGAAATAGTCGAGGCTTATAACCGGGGCGTTACGCTCATCGCAGATCAGAAGCACAAAGCAGCGCTGCCGCTGCTGGTTCAATCTGCAAAGGCTGGCTATCCCCCTGCACTGCGTCAGCTCGGTCTGGCCATCTATGAAGGGCAGGGAGTTGAGAGTCATGCTTCCAACGGAGAACGCTTCTTCGAGGCAGCGGCCTATCGCGGGGATGCAGCGGCGGCTCGTATGCTGTATCAGAAGACCTCTTATAGACCTGAGGCATTTATGTGGCGTTTCTGTGCCGAAGCCCTCGGTCTTCCCGGTTCCAAAAATGCCCACTCTGCTTTGATTGCAGCGGAACGCAACCGTCCGGGCGCCGCGTTGGCGACTTGGGATGCCAGGGACGCTATGACCCGTGCCGCAGACCGCTGGTCTTTCTACCTGCGCACCCGCAGACAAGACGGACGCTACATAATCAGCAAAAATTCCGACGGTACGATAACCCACGGAAACGGCTCGATTGACGAGGCACTCCGTTACTTCAGCGAGGCCGCAAAGTTCGGTGATCCGGATGGATTGTGCGGCATGGCTCTGGTTTACCAGACCTTTGGCATGAAAAAGGAAATGATGCGCTGCTATTTTGAGGCTGCATACCTGGGGCACTCCTTCGCTATGTATCGTGTGGCCCAGTACTGCGAAGCATCTGACCGAAAAGCCGCCATGGCATGCTATCAGCAAGCTGCCAAGTGGGGCTATCCTCCGGCAATCAACTGGTGCAACCAGCGCTCAGTCAGCTACTGATTTTTGACGCAGAAAACGCAGGCAGAGCTTTTCTGCCTGCGTTTTCCTATGTTCGGGTAACATACCCATTCCGCAAAACTCAAACGCATTGTTCCTCGATCCAAGAGGCAGAAAGGAGCTGTTTCTGTGGAATACGCCCCCTTTGACCAGTGGTTTGGTTCCCTGTTTTGCCAGTACATAGACACGATTGAATTATCTCCGGAGAAAGGCAACGAGATCTGGCAGAAAATTTGTCTTGTAATTGAAACCGGATCCGACCTGAGCGGCGCTCCCGCTTGCTTTACCAAACCGAATATGAGATAATTTCCGCTGATGTGACACAAGCCCAAAGGATGAGGTGATAACATGGAATTCTTAGATGCCGATGTGGTTCGTCGGGCTGCGGCCCACGATCAAGCCGCCATGACGGAGCTCTATACCAAAACCAACCACGAATTATTTAAACTGATTCGCTCCATCGTCCGCAATGAGGACGATGCCAACGATATTCTGCAGGACAGCTTTATCAAATGTTTTGCAAATTTGAGCAGTCTAGAGAATCCGGAGCGTTTCATGCCATGGATGAAACGCATTGCAGCCAACACCGCAAAGGACTACCTCAAAAAGAAGAAGCCTACTCTCTTTACAGAGCTCTCCTCCGAGGAGGACGAAGAGGCAGTTGATTTTGAGGAAGACCACTGGGAGGCACTGCCGGATGTGGTCATTGATCGCAAGGAAACTCAGCGTCTGATGCAGGAAATGCTCTCCGTTCTCAGCGAGGACCAGCGTCTGGTCGTCGGACTGTATTTCTACCAGCAGATGAGCATCAAAGAGATTGCAGCCTTCCTGCAGTGCTCTGAAAACACCATCAAGAGCCGCTTGAACTACGCTCGGAAGAAATTGAAAGTCAAGGTATTGGAGCTGGAGAAGAAGGGCACCAAGCTCTACTCCCTGTCCCCCTTGGGCTTCCTTGTGTGGCTGCTCCGCATGGATGCACACTACGCAGAGCCTTCCGCCGCTGTTTTGGAGCATGTGCTGCAGCAGAGTGCTCTTTCCTCTGTCGTTTCCTCTTTCTCCATCGGCTTTGATCCTCAGTCCACCCCCCAGCAGGGCTTCTCCCCTTCCGGCAATTTCTCCAATGTAAAGCAGGGAATTTCCTCCGATGTGGATGCCTTGGGTCAGGCCACCTCCTCCGCAACGGCTTCTACCGGTGCTAAGGCTGCCACTGGAGCGGAAACTGCCGGTGCGAAGGCTGCCGCAGGAGCGGAAACTGCAGCCAAAGCAGCTGCCGGTGTCGGAGCGAAATCCATCGCCACCAAGGCGATTGTTGGCGTACTGGCTGCCGCCATCGTCGGAGGCGGTGCAGCAGTTGCTCTTCACTCCACCCGGTCTGCTCCCGATCCGGTTTCCTCTCAGCCGCAGGGCAGCGTGACCTCTGAGATCCCTGCCGTACCTGACGGTGATGACGGAACCATCACCTACGAAGAGTTTGTGCCCCTCCCACCTGTGGACTATACGGAAGAACGGAATCAGGCCTACGACGCCGTCCGCCAAAGCTGGTTAGATGCTGAGCAGCTCCTGCAGAATGACCCGGACGCCTTCTTTAATTCCGATTCCTACGCTCCCTACGCTGAAATGGCTTGCTTTGCTTCGCCCTATCTCCGTCAAGGCAGTTTGTTCACGGCAGACTATGACATCAATCAGGACGGTTCACCGGAGCTTATTTTTGGCCGCAGTGACACCACGGGTGAAATTTATATCGTCGAAGCCTACGGATACGATGAATACAGTGGGCAGCCGATTCGGATGCTCCACGAAGCCACCTTGGGTGAGCATGCCAAGGTAGAAATCAAAGCAGACGGCTATATGTCTCTGGAACTCTACGGTGGTATGGAGGGCTCCTATCACTCTCTTATGTGCATTGTTGAAAACACCGTTCTCATTTCGGAAGTGGAGGTTTCTGTTTGGAAGCCCACAGACACCGATCGAGACGTCAAAGCGGCCGAATGGCAGGAACTGGTGGATTCCCATGGACCGAACGCAGAGCTCCCCTGGGTTGAACTGACCCCGGATTCCACATCAGAATAATACAGTACCAAAACGAACACCCCGCAGGACATTGTCCTGCGGGGTGTTTTTAATTACTTGTGGTTTTTCTTTTTGTTGTAGACAACAATCGCTGCAATGCAGATCACGCTGACCACAGCAACCACAACCCAGAGCAGCACGGGGCTGCTGTCGCCAGTCTGGGGATTGGTAGCCTGAGCCGGCTTATTGGGAGTGTCAGGCTTGGTGGGAACCTCGGGATTTGCGGGCTTCTGAGGCTCCGTGGGGCTCTGAGGATCAGTGGGAACCTCAGGATCCGTGGGGCTCTGAGGATCGGTGGGAGCCTCAGGGTCCGTGGGGGCAACAGGAACAACGGGGATGATCTCCGTTTCCTCATAGCCGCAAACCGTGCAGCTATGAACCTTCAGACCGGTTTCGGTCGCGGTGGCGGGCTTACGCTCCGTCCACTCACCGAAGGCATGTGCTGCCTGATCCAGCTTTTCGCCGCAGCTGCATTCGTGCCAATGGCCAGAAGCATCGCTGGACCACACATCATTTGCCTTATGGGAAACAGTGACATGGTAGATGGTTGCTCCAACCTGAATATCAGCAGTACCTGCGGTCTTGGCAGTCAGGGTGAACTCAGGCACGAAGTAGGACACGGAACCCTCGGGAACCACAGGTGCAGTGGCATCCAGCTTCAGGTTGTGAGAATACTTGTTGTTCGTGTCCGCAGAGGGATTCAAAACATAGGTAGAACCGTTGACAGTTGCGGTGATGAGATAGAAATCGCCATCCTTGATCTGATTCAAATCAGTCACCTTAACATAGCCAGCGATGTCAGACTGCACCTGCTCGTCCTTTGCAGCAGGACGATAGAGGTTGAACTTGCAGGCGTCATCTATTTTGTTGAAACGGTCATAGGTGGTAACTTTATCACCGCTGCGCGAGAGGTACAGATAACCATCCTTGCAGTGGAGATAGAACGCACCATTGCCAGCATCCTCCACGGCAACGCTTTCTGCCACAGTACCCGTGGGGTTGTGAATCGTATTTGCAGTGCTGGTAGACAGCCACAGCTGACGGCCGTCCTTGGTGGTAGCGGTGATCTGATAGCCGGAATCGGTCTTGATGAAGCGGAAAAGAGACTCGCTCAGAGGTGCCAGTGCGCCATCATAGTTTACATTGGTTCCAGTATTACCCTGGGCACTATTGTAAACAGGAACCTTCTTCTCCACCATTTCATTGGTTGCTTCAACCACATCGGGGTTGTTGTTGACAACAGCGTCCTTGGTGTTACCGGGGAAGGTCACAGAATCTCCGCAGTCGAGAGCCAGATCTTTCTCGGTATAAGTCTCAGCGGGAACAACATTCTTCTTGTCGATCACGGTATACTGGATGCCGTTGCCTTCGTACAGAACCGCTAGAGAGCCGTTCTCCAGCTCCGTAATACTGGAATAGGCATAGCTGCCGTTATTCACATCATGGGTGTTCACCAAAGTCATCGACTTGTCGTTCTCAAGGGCAAAGGTGTAAATCTTACCATTCTTACGGTTTCTGCCCTCGCCGGTGGCCGTAGAGACCATAATCATGGGCTTACCATAGAGCGTGCCGGAATAGCGCACAGCAGACAACTGGTTACCCCAAGTCTTATGCACATCCAGCGCTACAGGGTCACCTGCGTGCCACTTTCCGTCGGCACCCTTGGTGTGATCGGTATAGCGCAGCTGATTAAACTGGTCACGATGGAACTGACGAACCGTATGGTCATCAATCTCAACCAAGCAGCTTTCACTGGACCACTTACCGCCGTTCAAAACCGTTTCGGAACGGTTCCAAATCCTTAGAATAGATGAAGCTGCAATGCTCTTTGCCACCACCATCGTGCGTATAGGCAGTCAGCATGATAGTGCCGTCCTGCGTGCAGATACCGGCACCGGGACCCACGCCATAGAACTTGCTGGCCCCTTCCAGAGGACGAACCTGAGGATTCAGAATCATGGGAGCGCCCCAGTGTGCGCCACCATCGGTAGAAGTCACAACCCAAAGATAAGAAGCATCGAGGACATTCAAATCTGCATTGTAGAAGAATACATTCTGCTTCACAAATTTGTTGCTGCCCAGCTGCTGGCAGTACAGCTCCACCTTGTCGGAGTCGTACAAATAGTAGTGGTCATCCACATAGTAGGCGGCCTTTCCGTCCTTATTATCTCTTGCATAGATCGGAGCAAATCCGTCTTTCTGGAAGTCGCCTACATAGTATTCCCAGTTTTCAATAGTCTGCTTCTCAACATTGGTATACAGAACCAAACGCTGCTTGCCGTCCACTACACGGTAGCCGCTGCCTGCCTTCGGGCTGCGAGGGGCATTGTTCAATGCCACACCGCCGGGGAACAGGTCAACCAGCAGATAGATGGTACCGTCCTTGCCTTCGACCAACTCAGGGTCAATGAAGGCCGTGGAACCATGCATAAATCTGTTGACACTGTCATTGAAGAAGTTGGCATAGTTGTAATTCCAGTTAGCGCCGTTATCGTCAGAGTAACTCACGATGGTATCCAGACCACTTGCGTCCGCGGTATGATTCCAGCGGGCATCAATGGCAGCCACAACACGCCCATTGAGGTCCTGATTCTTCTGATGCTTCAGCGTGATCATGGCAGGAATACGGAAATTCTGGCTTTCGCCGGTGCCATGAGCAAAAGGCTGACCCTGCGTGGTGCCGGGCTTAGGTGCACCGGGAGCAATGCTGTCCGGATTGGGCTTGACACTTCTCATCACAGCGACGAGCTTGGCCAACTGGTCATCGACCTGCTTCTGCTCGATGTTGCCGTTTTCCAGCAGCTTATTAGCTGCGTTGATTTCTGCTTGCAGAGCGGCACGGCTTGCTTCGTCCACAAGCTCCAACATTCTCTTTGCATTCTCGATTGCATTGCGCAGTTCGCCGGTCACCAACACAGGGGCATTTGCACCATCCTTGGTGTACAGATAGATGGGGAAACGGCTGTCTCTGGGACCCCAGAAGTTGGTCTTAAATTTTCCGTACTGCTCCGGATCGCCGGCCTTATTGAAGTCCAGGATTCGGTTGCTGCCGTCATTTTTTAGGGTATACACGCCATTCCGCACAGCAACAGACAGATATGCAGGGGCATCCGCCAGCATATTTCTGTCCATGATGCTCAGATAGAGATTGTTGGCGCCCTTAAATGCACGCTTGTTGCCGCTCTGCTCCACCGTAAAGTGCAGCTGCTTCATATCGAGAGGCGTCTGGTCACTGTCGTGCTTGGCGGTCACTCCATCTTTCGTCAGAGTGAGGTCTGCCACCAAAGTACCGGCCGAATTGATGCCATCACCGCTGACCAGATTCTTTCCGCTGGCATCGGGATAAAGTGCATAAAGTTTGCCCTTGCTATCCTGAGTCACGATCAGGTAATATTTACCGATTTCCAAATTAGCAGCGGTCACTCGGGTATAACCGGGAATGTTGGCCGGCTCGGCAGTAATCGCTGCCGTTGCAATGGCCTCTTCCACGGAGTCCTGCTGAGGCTGGTCCGCCTCAACCGTCTGCTCATTTTCCAGTTCAGGCAGGGTTGCTTCTTCCGTTTCCTGAACCGCCTCGGGCGGGACTACGGTGTCCGCAGGTTCCCCTGAAACCTCCTGCTGCAGCTCCGTCACGATGGACTCCTGCTCAACCGGTTCGGTTTCCGATACTGCATATGCCGGAACGGCAAGCTGTACGGATGCAAACACAGCCATGAGCAAGGCCAGCGAGCGGTTCCACATGGAGTATCCGGGTCGCTTGTGTTTCATGTTTGTTCCTCCTTTAAATTTTGCAACAAAAGCTTTTTCATTGGAACTTTCTTCGATCCCGTGCTTTGCCCTGCCCCTTGATTTTGCAGTGCCGCACGGCAAGACTTTTCCTATTTTGTTACATTTTAATATATTACCACATTGAAAATCTTTTTCTATCCATTTATTTTATAAAAATATTTTTCTTTTTTTGGGTACTATGACAAAGCTTTTATGGTTGACTTGTTTTTTCCAGAATCAGCAAAGCAACATACAATTTTTTCCAAATATAAAAATAGCGAAGAAACAATTTCGGGTTAAACATTACTATTATGTCAACCGCAAAGTGATGTCATTATTTTCTTCTCCAACAAACCGCAGCAAAAAGTATTTCATAAACAGGAAATTCGGAAAAATATCCGGATTTCGATTCAGAATTCTTTTCTCTCCAATTCTCATTCTTTTCCTGCCGAAGTTGCAAAAATCCCCGCAGGACCATGTCCTGCGGGGATTTTTAGTTACTTTTGGTTCTTCTTTTTGTTGTAGACAACAATCACTGCAATGCAGATCACGCTGACCACAGCAACCACAACCCAGAGCAGCACGGGGCTGCTATCGCCGGTCTGGGGATTGGCGCCCTGAGCCGGTTTGTTCGGGGTTTCAGGCTTGGTGGGAACCTCGGGATTCGTGGGCTTCTGAGGCTCCGTGGGGCCCTGAGGATCAGTGGGGCTCTGGGGATCGGTGGGAGCCTCAGGGTCCGTGGGGGCAACAGGATTGACGGGGATGATCTCCGTTTCCTCATAGCCACAAACCGTGCAGCT
>RCNI01001725.1_pt1 | contig 11381 bp, 12 predicted proteins | sample 2041151 | NCBI WGS metagenome assembly RCNI01 (sample SAMN09708214, study PRJNA481090) | feces metagenome | isolation source: feces | place: Antarctica: Albino Rookery
ATTTAATTGGTATGTCTCTGACAACATCTGATCGGTGTATCGTAAGTGGGGATTTGAAATTGATCAATGATGGAAAGTTGAAATTCGATCGTATGGAGAATAATGAAAATGTTGTACAGGTAGGAGATCAGATTGTAACTTCTCATATTAGTGATAAATATCTTCAGGGTATTTTAATAGGCTATGTAAACGAAATCAATGTTGATTCTAATAATCTTACAAGATCAGGATATATTACTCCAGCAGTTGATTTTAAAAATTTACAAGAAGTGCTTGTAATCATGAAGACGAAGGAAGAACTCACAGAGGACAAATAAGGTGAGTTAGAAAGGAGAAAGAATTATGAATATAAATAAAGTTAAAAGATGGATTTATTTTATATTTTCCATTCTCATTTTTTATTTGATGCAGTGCACATTATTCTCCTTTTTAGAAATAGCTGATATAAGACCAAATCTTCTATTGATTCTCACATCGGTATTTGGATTTATGTGGGGACAAAAAGAAGGAATGGTTGCAGGATTTCTGTCGGGATTGTTACTAGATATCCAGTTTGGAAGTTTTCTTGGCTTCTATGCGTTGATTTATCTTGTTATAGGATATATCAATGGTATTTTCTATAAAAATTTCTATGAGGAAGATTTTAAGCTTCCCTTAATACTTATTTCAGCAAGTGAATTAATTTATGGACATATTATTTATTTTTTCATGTTTTTATTAAGAAGTGATTTTCAATATTTGTATTATTTAAATCATACAATTATGCAGGAACTTGTTTATACAGTTTTGATTGCTCTTATTATATATCCAGTGTTACTATATTTTAATCAAAAAATTGAAATAGCAGAAAAAAGGAGTGCAGACAGAAGTGTTCAATAGTATAAAAGAAAGATTCAGTAAATTATTTAAATCAAGATTGTCTGTTCTTATCGTAGTATTTACATGTATGTTTTTAGGATTAATAGGAAGAGTTTTTTATCTCCAGATTATTAAAGGACAGTATTATCTTGATAATTTTAAATTACAGATTTTAAAAACACAAGATGTTCCAGGAACGAGGGGAAATATCTATGATCGTAATGGAGAACTCCTTGCATATAATGAATTAGCTTATTCTATAACGATAGAAGACGATATACCATTGTCTTCGGAAAAAAATAAAATTTTAAATAAAATTCTGGATGAAGTGCTGAAAATTGCAGAATCAAATGGAGACACAGTTGTAAGTGATTTTGGTGTTGTTTTAAATTCGGCAGACCAGTATGAATTTTTAAACCAAAATGAAACATTAAGATTACGTTTTATTGCTGATGTTTATGGTTGTAGAACAGTGGAAGATCTGACGGAGGAACAGAAAAATTCAACTGCTGAAGATATTATTAAGTATCTGTGTACAGACAAAAGTTTTGGGTATGGACTTGATATCAAAAAATTTCCAAAAGATTATATTTTAAAAATGGTTAATATGCGCTATGCAATTAGTCTTAATAGCTATCAGAAATATATTCCGGCAGTTCTTGCCAAAGATGTATCAGAGGAAACAGTCGTAGCAATTATGGAGAATAAGGATCATCTTAAGGGAGTCGACATTGCAGAAGATTCCATGAGACGATATGCAAATGGACCGGCTTTTGCTTCAATTCTTGGTTATACAGGTACTATATCCCAAGATGAATATGATGAGCTTGAAAAATCTGAAAAGAAAAAATATTCGCTAACAGATTCAGTAGGAAAAGCAGGGCTTGAACAGACACTGGAAAGTACTCTTAAAGGTAAAAAAGGACAAAAAAAATATTATGTTGACAGTGTGGGTAAAGTTACTAAAATACTAGATAGTATAGATCCTGAATCTGGAAATGATGCTTACCTTACAATTGATAAAAAACTTCAGGAACAGACATATAATATTCTGGAAGAACACCTTGCCGGTATTATATTGTTGAAACTTCGAAATGTTATGAATTATGATCCGGCAAATGAGAGTGATGCATCCAATATCATTATTCCCGTAGACGATGCATATAATGCATTTATTGCAAATGAAATTATTGACTTCAGACATTTCCAAGTTGCAGAGGCTGGAGCAGTTGAAAAGACAGTAAATGAGATTTTTCAGGCATATAAAAAGAATACAATTCCTGTTGTTTTGAATGAATTAAAAAAACAAGATGCTGCGGAACAGAAAAACTTATCCAATGATATGAAAGAATATATGCTTTACGTATATAAGGATGTTATGCTTGATAATGCTGAGATTTTAATACGAGATAAAATCGATACGGATGATGAAGTGTACAAAGCATGGTATACGGAAGGTAGTATAAGTCTTAGAAAATTTTTAGAACATGCAATTTCTAAAGACTGGATTGACACAGCCAAGCTGGATAAGTATATTCCTCGTGGGAAATATCACGATTCTGAAGAAATATTTGATGGTATTATAGCATTTTTAGAAAATTATCTTAATTCAGATAGCAAATTCGACAAACTTCTCTATAAATATCTTATAAAATTAGGGAGTATCACAGGTGGTCAGATTTGTGCAATCACATATGAGCAAGGAGTTCTTCCGATGGATGAAGGGGCCTATAAAGGACTTGCTGATGGAAGTTTAAGTTCATATGATTGGTTGAGAGAAAAAATAAGGACTTTACAGATCACACCGGGGCAACTGGCATTAGAGCCGTGCACAGCATCTGCAGTTGTCAGCGATCCGAATACAGGTCAGGTTCTGGTATGTGTATCCTATCCGGGATATGATAATAATCGCCTGGCAAATACGATGGATACAAAATATTACAATCAGCTTGTTACAGGACTTTCAAGACCATTTTACAATAACGCAACGCAAGAGCGTACAGCTCCGGGATCTACATTCAAAATGCTAGTTTCAATTGCAGGACTTTCTGAGCATGTAATCGATGGCGGAACACAATTTGTATGTAATGGAAAATATGATAAAGTGACACCGAATCCAAAATGTTGGGTTTATCCAGGAGCACATGGATATCAGGATGTTGTAGGTGCGTTGCAAGTTTCATGTAACTGCTTCTTCTATGAAGTGGGACATCAATTAGGAACAGATGAAAATGGAAAATTTGATAGCGATCTCGGAGTTGAGAGGATAAAAAAGTATGCTAAGAAATTTGGCCTGGATCAGAAGAGTGGAATTGAGATTCCAGAATCAGAACCACAAATTTCGGATGAATATGCTGTCTTATCTGCAATTGGACAAGGTACCAATAACTATACAGTTAGCCAGTTAGACCGTTATGTTGCAGCCATTGCAAACAAAGGAACGTTGTACAATTTAACACTTCTAAACAAAATTACAGACGTAAACGGAAAAGTGATAAAAGAATTTCAACCAGTTGTAGCAAATGTTATCGATGACATTGATCCATCATCATGGAATCTTGTTCATAGTGGTATGAAGGCAATGGTTGATAGTACGTTACTTTTCAATAATATGGGAATCTCTATGGCGGGAAAAACAGGTACAGCTCAGCAAAGCAGGGTTCACCCGGATCATGGTTTGTTTGTTGGATTTGCACCGGTTGACAATCCTGAGATTTCCTTAGCTGTGCGAATTGCAAATGGATACAGTTCTATGTATGCGGCTGAAATTGGACGTGATATTGTCCGTGCAAAATTCAATCTGGCAGAAGAAGATAAGATTATTAGGGGTGAAGCTTCTACAATAGGAAATGTAATATCTGGAGATTAAAAGCCATGTTGATCTTAAGTAGATTTACTTGTGAGAAATTAAGTAAAAGTTCTAGGAGGAAGAAAAATGGGAGAAGTTATTGTCATTACATCAGGAAAAGGCGGAGTTGGTAAAACGACTACGACAGCAAATGTTGGAATCGGATTGTCACAAATGGGGAAAAAAGTTATAGTTATTGATACAGACCTTGGCCTTAGAAATCTAGATGTAGTCATGGGTCTTGAAAACAGGATCGTCTATAATCTGGTTGATGTAATTGAAGGAAGCTGCAGATTAAAACAGGCTCTTATTAAAGACAAGCGTTATCCAGAATTATATCTGCTTCCATCCGCACAGACGAAAGACAAAACAGCCGTATCACCAGAACAGATGAGAAAACTTATCGGAGAATTAAAAGAGGAATTTGATTATATTCTTCTTGATTGTCCGGCAGGAATTGAGCAAGGCTTTGAAAATGCAGTAGCTGGTGCTGATAGAGGGATTATAGTTACCACACCTGAGGTTTCGGCCATCCGAGATGCTGATAGGATCATAGGACTTTTAGAAGCCCATGGTATCAGACAAAACGATCTTATTATTAATCGACTTCGTGTAGACATGGTTAAAAGAGGTGATATGATGTCAGTTGAGGATGTTTCAGAGATACTGGCAGTTAATCTTATTGGAGTGATTCCAGATGATGAACAAGTGGTCATTTCAACAAACCAGGGAGAACCTATTATAGGAACAGATAGTTTTTCAGGAAAAGCGTACGAAAATATCTGCAAGAGAATCTTGGGAGAAGAGGTTCCAATTACAGATTTTACGCATGCTGACAGTTTTTTCTCAAAAATTTCCGGATTTTTTAAAAGAAATTAGGAGGAAGAAACAATGAGTGTACAATCTGTTCATATAGCAAAAGATAGATTACGAATTCTGCTTCTTGCAGACAGGATGCACTGTACACCTGAAACAGCGGAAAAATTTTCAGAGGATTTGTTTCATACAGTATCAAAATATTTATCTGTTGATTCTGAAGATTTTTGCATAAGAATTACAAATGACGAACTTCATATTAAAATAACAGGAGAAAAATTTTGAAATCAGATTTTTTAAGTTTTTTAAACTTTAGAAAACGTTATTATTTAAAAAATTATAAATTTAGTCTGATTGCACTTGTAACAATTATCTCTGTCATAGGAATATTTTTTGTTGGAAGTGCTCAGGCCTCTTTACAAGGGAAACAGCTGATAGGAGTTATTCTAGGCACCATTGTAATGATTATCATTTCATTGATTGATTATAAATGGATCATCAATTGGTACTGGATACTATATGTTGTAAATATTATTTTGCTTCTTGCTGTACACTTTTTTGGAGAAGAATCTCATGGAGCTGTCAGATGGCTTAAAATCGGCTTTATACAATTTCAACCTTCTGATTTGACGAAAATCATTATGATTTTATTTTTTGCTGGATTTTTCAAGAAAAAAGCAGAGGAAAAACTAGATAGAAAAACAGTTATTTCAGCTACAGCATTGATACTTCCATCCTTATATCTTATATATAAACAACCGAATCTTTCAAACACCATTTGTATTGCTGCATTGTTTTTTGTTTTACTTTATCTTGGTGGTCTTAGTTATAAATTCATAGGATCGGTTCTAGCAGTTGTAATCCCTGTTTCTGTGCTTTTTTTGAGCATCGCGGTTCAACCAAATCAGCCATTTTTATATGAACATCAGCAAAAACGTATTCTTGCGTGGCTTGAGCCTGAAAAATATGCAACGGAAGAGGCATATCAGCAAATAAATTCTGTAAAAGCAATAGGATCAGGACAACTTACCGGAAAAGGATATAATAGTAATACTACAACGTCTGTAAAAAATGGTAATTTTATTTCAGAACCGCAAACAGATTTTATTTTTGCTATAATTGGAGAAGAATTAGGATTTGTGGGTTGTTGTGTAGTCATAATTTTGTTATTATTAATTGTGATAGAGTGTATTATCATTGGAAAGAGAGCAAAAGACACCGCAGGTAAACTGATATGTGGAGGAGTAGCCGCACTGATTGCAATTCAAACTATGATTAATATCAGTGTGGCAACACAGATTTTTCCAAATACCGGAATTTCCCTTCCGTTTGTCAGTTATGGACTGACTTCAGTAGTGTGTTTTTATATGGGAATTGGTCTGGTGTTAAATGTTGGTCTTCAGCCTAAAATTTTTCAATAGAGGAGATTTTGAATATGAATATAGGATTGGTGGCACATGATGCCAAAAAGAAATTGATGCAGAATTTTTGTATTGCTTACAGAGGAATTCTCAATAAGCACACTTTGTTTGCTACAGAGACTACCGGCACGCTTGTAGAAAGTGTGACAAATTTAAATATTCATAAATATCTTGCGGGACATTTAGGAGGCCAGCAACAGATTGGTTCGCAGATTGAACATAATGAGATGGATTTACTTATATTTTTTAGGGATCCGTTAACACCACGTAAAAATGAACCAAATGTAAATGATATTGTTAAGCTGTGTGATATGTACAATATACCTATAGCTACAAATATCGCTACTGCTGAGGCACTTATCATGGCATTAGATAGAGGAGATTTGGATTGGCGTGAGATGTACAAATAAAAGAACATCAGGAAACAACAGACCTGTTGTTAATATAAATAATGGAAAAAGATCAAAAAAACAAGATTTGATCAGACGAAGGATAGAGGTTGAAAGACAAAAGGAAAATAGAAGGAAAAAGAGAAGAAGACAAAGGATCGTTCGTTTTTTAATTTTAATAATACTCTGTGCAGCGCTCGCAGTTTCTCTTGTTGCATCGGCGATGTTTTTGATTAACAGGGAGAAAAATGGTGTATTTTCGTTAGAAGAAAAGAATTATAGCCAATCTGTTTTAAAAGACCATTTATTTGCAGAAAAATTGTGTGTGACAAATGATGACGTTTTTATGGATGGGTATGAAAGAAATGATGATCTTTATTCTGCCGGACTTTTTGAACTGGATAATCTAGAAACACTTCATTCGGAAAATATTCATGTGAAGATTTATCCGGCTAGTACTACAAAACTGATGACAGCATATCTAGCATTAAAATACGGAAAGCTTGAAGATATGGTAACTGTGAATGTAGATTCATCTAATTTTCATGTTGATGAACAGGTATGTGGACTTCATGCAGGAGATACATTGTCATTATATGATCTTTTGTGTGGACTTATGCTTTATTCAGGAAATGATGCAGCAATTGCAATTGCTGAACATATTAGTGGAAGTGTAGAAGAGTTTGTTGATTTGATGAATAAAGAAGCAATTTTACTTGGTGCATCGAATTCTCATTTTATGAATCCACATGGTCTTCACCATGAAGATCATTATGTGACGGCGTATGATCTATATTTGATTTTTAGTGCATGTATGAAGAATCCTGATTTCGTGGAAATAATCTCGCAAAAAAATCATTTTGCAACGATTACAGATAAAGATGGAAATGTTTATACTCCAGGTTGGTATGCAACAAATTATTATGCTACAGGAGAAGTCAGTGAGCCACAAGGTGTACATGTAATTGGTGGAAAGACAGGGACTACCGATGAGGCAAGATCATGTGTTATTCTTTATTCAGAAGCACAAAATGGAAAAAAATTTATATCAGTAGTTATGGGGGCTCCGGACAAAGAAGTACTTTATAGTGAAATGACTAAACTTTTAGAAAATGGAGTTAAACAAAAATAATAAAAACAAAAAAGACAGAGAATATAAGTTAAACCTTATTCTCTGTCTTTTTGTTTTGAAACGATCTTATACAATGTGCTATTCAGAAATGCAATTGATTTTTGTAAAAAGACTGATTAGGTACAAACCACATAAACCAATTATCGTATAAATGATTCTAGAAAGCCAGCTTAAATTTCCAAATAAAAATGCAACAAGATCAAATTTAAAAATACCGATTAAAAGCCAGTTTACAGCACCAATAATTACAAGTGTAAGAGCAGTGTTATCAAACCATTTCATTGAAAAACCTCCTTTTCCGTGTCAATGATGTTATTCTTCCCATTAAAACTGGAAATATACAAATAATGATGATATAATAAATTAGTTGTAAAATAAAATATGAGAGGAGAAGCATGTGTCATCTCGTAAAACGAACTCTATTAGCATAAATAAATATAAAACTAAACGTGAAATGAATATAGGAATTATTATTTTTACAGTTATTTTTATCTATTTAATTGTTACGGTAGTGATGTTTGCTTTTCAGAAAAAAATTTCTGTATATGAAGTAAGAGAAGGAAATATATTAAGAGACAACTCGTATACAGGACTTGCTATACGTCATGAAACAGTTGTGAATTCAGAGAAAGATGGATATGTCCATTATTTTCAGAACAGTCAAACAAAAATGAAAACTGGAGTTCCAGCATATGGAATTACGACGAATAAGTTGACTTACGAAAAAAAGGTAGAATCAGAAGGTGAAAAGTTAAATTCAGATGACCAGAGACAAATGGTTATTAAATTACAAAAGTTTAATGAAACTTTTGATCCACAAAGATTCTCGGATGTCTACACACTAAAAAACGATGTAAATAATGTTCTGTTGAAGTCCTCTAACGAAACAAAGACTACAAAAGTCGATGCTTTACTTAAAATGGCTGGAAAACAGGCCTCGATTTTTCAGACAACATCGGATGGAATACTTCTCTTAAATATTGATGGTTATGAAGATATTACAATTGATTCATTTGAAGATGCTGATTTAAATAGAAGTAAGTATAGAAATATAATCAGACATGATAATGTACATGTAAAAAAAGGAGAACCGGTGTATAAACTTGTCTCAGATAATCATTGGTCTGTGATTATTCAAGTAGATAGAAAAATATCAAAAGAATTGAAACAATTACGAGTTGTAAAAACGCGTCTGGATAAAAACAATAACAGTATATGGGCGGAAGTTGATACTTTTAAAAAAGATGGAAAATATTATGCGGTTTTAAATTACAATTCCTCTATGATTACATATACATCTAAGCGCTTTCTAAATGTGGAACTCATTTTTGACGATGAAAGTGGATTAAAAATTCCAAAAAGTTCTATGGTTAATATGGATGCCTATTTAATTCCAAAATCCTTTATCACATACGGTGGAAATGAACAGGCAGAGGGAATCACAGTTTTAGGATCTGATGGCGAGCGTAAATTTCAAACTTGCAAGATTTATAAAGAAACTTCTGATGATATGGTTTACATAAGCACAGACAAGCTTAAGATGGGGACTACCATAGAGAAGGCAGGAGACGGAGAAACTCTTAAGTTATCTTATCCAAGGAAAATAGTGGGAGTTTACCAAATTAACAGAGGATATGCTGTATTTACGCAGATAACAAAATTAGGTGAAAGCGATGATTATTGCATCATTGAGGCAAATGACAAATATGGGCTTAGGAACTACGATCATATAGTTCAAGAAGGGGGCACTGTATCAGAAGGAGAAATTGTATTTTAATTAATAAGATAGAGACAGGAGATATATTATAATGATCAAAGAACAGCTTGCTCTTGTTGAAGAGAACATTCAAAAAGCATGTGAAAGAAGCGGTAGACGCAGAGAAGATGTAACACTGATTGCAGTAAGTAAAACAAAGCCGGTGGGGGTATTACAGGAGGCATATGATCTTGGGGTGCGTATATTTGGAGAAAATAAAGTTCAAGAACTTACAGAAAAGTATGCGATACTTCCTGAAGATATCCGATGGCATCTTATTGGACATCTTCAGACAAATAAAGTAAAATATATTGTTGATAAGGTAGAACTTATTCATTCTGTAGATAGTCTCAAATTGGCTCAGACAATTGAAAAAGAGGCAGCAAAAAAAGGGTGTGTTGCGCGAATTCTTATAGAAGTAAATGTAGCGGAAGAAGAAAGTAAGTTTGGAGTAAAAGTAGAAGAAGTAATTCCATTTCTGGAAAAAATATCTCATTTTGAACACATAAAAGTAGAAGGACTTATGACAATAGCTCCTTTTGTAGATGATCCAGAGAAAAATAGAACTGTTTTCTCGAAATTACGTCAATTATCTGTTGACATTAATGACAAAAACATTGATAATGTTAATGTGAGTATTCTTTCAATGGGGATGACCAATGATTATGAGGTTGCTATTGAAGAAGGAGCAACTTGTGTTCGTGTAGGAACGGGAATCTTTGGTGAGAGAGACTACAGCAAAAAAGCGTAGTTTTTGTGAAAGAAATCTATAAAGAAAAATTATACTAAATGAAGCATAAGATAGGAGTGTAAAAAATGGGTGTGTTTGACAAACTTTTAGCCATCATGAAATTAAACGAGGACGATTATGATGATGATTTATATGATGACGACTACGAAGAGGATGATGACTACGAAGAGAAACCACGTCATTCATTCTTTAGTAAAAAAAATAAAGACGATTATGATGACTTTGATCTTCAAGAAGATAACAAGTTTGCACCATCTGCAAGTAGCAAAATAACACCAATGCGCCAGCCTTCACAGAGACGCAATGCAGGTATGGAAGTTTGCGTTGTTAAGCCAACGTCAGTTGCTGATTCTAAAGAGATTACAGAGACTCTTTTAGCTGGACGTACAGTTATTTTAAACCTTGAAGGAATGGATTTAGAAATTGCTCAGAGAATTATTGACTTTATCTCTGGAGCTGCATTTGCAATCAGCGGAAATCTTCAGAAGATATCTAACTATATTTTCCTTGTTACGCCTACAAATGTAGATATTTCAGGAGATCTTCAGGATTTACTTAGTGGTTCTATGGAATCTGCAAATGTTAGAGGCGGATATTAAAAGAAAGTGTTTAGATAAAATATGTCAAAAGAAGAACAGTTACTTGAAAAACGCTTGATAGAGTTATCAAAGATAGCATATCACAGGAATATTTTTACATATACTGACTTTTTGAACCTAAACGAAAGAAATATATTACATAACTTGCCGAAAGACGAACTTTATTCGCAGTATGTTACATTTGGTGGTTATGAATTAGCAGAGCGTCAGATGGCAGCATTTTTACCTGATGCTCTTTCTTTTCGTGAAGAGAACATATCAGATTTCAATTTTCCATATTCTATTGTAAGCATCAAACCTCTTCAGACAAAATTTTCGGAACAATTAACACATAGGGATTATTTGGGAGCTGTCTTAAATCTTGGAATTGAAAGATCTAAGATAGGAGACATTCTTGTAAAAGATGATGAAACAATTGTATTTGTACATCAGACAATGGCCAGTTTTTTATGTGATGAATTAACCCGAATAAAACACACAAGTGTGTATGCAGAAGTTTCAAATACAAAAGAGGTTGATTTTGCATTGAGGTTTGAGGAAATTACTGGCACTGTTGCATCAGTGCGTCTTGACAGCTTGTTATCGTTGGCCTTTTCATCCTCACGAAGCAAATTAAGTGGACTTATTGAAGGAGCAAAGGTATTTGTAAATGGAAGACTTATGACAACTAACAGTTATAAGATAAAAGAAGGTGACGTTATTTCTGTTCGAGGGATGGGAAAATTTAAATTTAATGGTGCAAAATATCGTACAAAGAAAAACAGAGAATTTGTCAGCATATATAAATATATATAATTGGCTTGTAAAGGAT
>RCNI01001726.1_pt1 | contig 11380 bp, 9 predicted proteins | sample 2041151 | NCBI WGS metagenome assembly RCNI01 (sample SAMN09708214, study PRJNA481090) | feces metagenome | isolation source: feces | place: Antarctica: Albino Rookery
ATATTGAACCAGGTTTAGCATTCGGCACTGGCTCACACCCTACAACAAAATTATGCCTTGAAACACTCGAAAAATATGTAAATAGCGACTCTACTGTACTCGACATTGGCTGTGGCAGTGGCATTTTATCAATAGCTTCACTACTACTCGGTGCTAAGAGTGCATTCGGCGTTGACATTGACGAATTGGCAGTAAAAACTGCTAAAGAAAACGCAAAAGAAAACGGCTTTTTACCACCTGTTTTTGATGCCGTTGAGGGCGATTTAATCGACAAGGTAAATGGCAAATACAACATCATTGTGGCTAATATTGTGGCTGATATTATCATGCAATTTAACACCCAAGTTGCCCAATTTTTAACTGATGACGGTGTTTACATTACTGGCGGAATTATCGAAATGCGTGAAGCTGAAGTCGTTCACTCTTTTGAAGAAAACGGCTTTCAAATTATCGAAAGATATGAGGATAAGGGCTGGCTCGTTTTCGTATTAAAAAAGCAAAAATAATTAACATAATTTAAGCGTCTAATTTATCATTAGGCGCTTTTTGTTATATATTACTATATTTTGACTTATAATAAGTTTAATTTTAATTATATATTTTTAATTTAGATGTTGAATATTATGTAGATTTGTGTAATAATATTATGTAATTTTGTATTAACGATTTTTGGAGGAATATTGAATGAGTAAAGAATTAGCAAATTTACTGTTCCCTACAATAGACAAAACTCCTGACTATTACGAACAGTTATATCCCCAAAGAAATTTAAAGGAAGGTGCTCGTGTTACTCGTTTTGCACCAAGTCCTACTGGATTTTTACATTTTGGCAACTTGTTCACTTGCCTTGCTGCTTACAAAACAGCTAAAATGAGCGACGGCGTTTTCTATGTAAGAGTTGAAGACACCGACCAAAAGCGTAAAGTTGACGGCGCTATCGAAGTAATGCTTAACGGCTTAAAGGAATACTCAATCGTTCCTGACGAGGGTGTTATTGGCGAAGGCGTTGAAAAGGGCGACTACGGCACATATTACCAAAGCAAGAGAAAAGACATTTACCAATGCTTTGCTAAATCACTCGTTGAGCAAGATTTAGCTTACCCTTGCTTCTGTTCTGCCGAAGAACTTGAGGATATTAGAAATCAACAAGAAAACGAATCAGTAAAAGGTTACTGGGGTAAATGGGCTAAATGCCGTGAGCTTAGCTTTGAACAAATTAAGGCTAACATCGACAACGGTATGACTTGGACACTCCGTTTGAAATCTCCTGGAAGCCTTGACAAAAAATGCTTCTTCGACGATATGATTAAGGGCAAAATCGAAATGCCAGAAAACACACAAGACATCGTTTTGTTAAAATCTGACGGCATTCCAACTTATCACTTTGCTCACGCTATTGATGACCACCTTATGAGAACAACTCATGTTGTTAGAGGCGACGAATGGATTTCAAGCACACCTGTGCATTTACAATTATTCAAGCTCTTAGGCTTCAAAGTTCCTAAGTACGCTCACGTTGCTCCTATTATGAAAGAAGAAAACGGTGGCAAGCGTAAATTATCAAAGCGTAAAGACCCAGAAGCTACTGTTAGCTACTACGCTGAAGCTGGTTATCCAAAAGACAGCGTAATCGAATATATGCTTACTCTCGCTAACTCAAACTTTGAGGACTGGAGAAAAGCAAACAAAACTGAAAGCAACGATAAATTCCCATTCAATCTTAAAAAGATGAGTGTTTCAGGCGCATTATTTGATATGGTTAAGTTAAACGATGTATCAAAGAATGTTATCTGTATGATGAGCGCTGACGATGTATTCGAGCAATCATACAAATGGGCTGAAAAATATAATGAGCAATTATTTAACCTTTACAACAAAGACAAGGCTTACGCTAGAAACATCTTAAATATAGACAGAGAAAATGCAAAACCTCGTAAGGACATTGCAAAATGGAGCGACATTCCAGAATATCTCAGCTATATGTATGATGAAACCTTTGTTCCTTGCTACGACTTAACTGGCAACGCTGATAAAGACTTAGCAATCAAGGTTATTGAAAAATATATTGATGTTGTTGACGCAAATGATGACAAAGACGTATGGTTCGGCAAAATGAAAGAGCTTTGCCCTAGTGTTGACTGCACAGCTAATGTTAAAGAATTTAAGAAGAACCCAGAGGCATACCGTGGTCACGTTGGCGATGTATCAACAATCATCCGTGTTGCATTAACTGGTAGAACAAATACTCCTGACCTTTGCGAAATCACAAAGCTCCTTGGTCAAGAAAGAGTAATCGAAAGATTAAACAAAGCATTAGACCACTACAAGAACGCATAACACATAAATATATAATCAACATTGTGAAAGGATATTTTATGGCAACAGAAGAAATTAAAGAAGAAAAGAGCGAAATTACCTCTAACTTCATTCATGATTTTATCGACAAAGACCTTGAGGACGGCGTATATAACCGTGTTCAAACTCGTTTCCCTCCTGAGCCAAACGGCTACCTACACATAGGTCACGCAAAGGCTATTTGCATTAACTTTGGCGTTAAGGAAAAATATCACGGCGTTTGTAATCTTCGTCTTGACGATACAAACCCTACTAAAGAAGATACAGAATATGTAGACGCTATCAAAGAGGACATTGAGTGGCTCGGCTTCAACTGGGACAATGTATACTTTGCGTCTGACTATTTTGATTTCTTATATGAATGTGCTATCAAGCTCATCAAAAAGGGCAAGGCATTCGTATGCGACCTTACTCCAGAAGAGCAAAGAGAATACCGTGGCACACTCACAGAGCCTGGTAAAAATTCTCCATACAGAGATAGAAGCATTGAAGAAAACCTTGACTTATTCGAGAGAATGACAAAGGGCGAATTCCCTGCTGGTTCAAGAGTTCTTAGAGCTAAAATTGATATGGCAAGCCCTAACCTCAATATGCGTGACCCAATCATTTACAGAATTATGTATGCACATCACCACAGAACTGGCGACAAATGGTGCGTATATCCTATGTATGACTTCGCTCACCCACTTAGTGACGCTTGCGAAAAAGTTACACACTCACTTTGCTCATTAGAGTTTGAAAACCACAGACCTTTATATGACTGGGTATGTAACGAATGTATCGACGGCGAAAAGCCAAGACAAATCGAGTTTGCTAGAATGAATCTTAACTACACACTTACATCTAAGCGTAAGTGCTTAAAGTTAGTTAAAGATAAAATCGTTGACGGCTGGGACGATCCTCGTATGGCTACAATCAGCGGTATGCGTCGCCGTGGTTATCCAGCAGAAGCAATCCGTGATTTCTGTGAGAGAATCGGTGTTTCAAAGGCTTACTCAGTTATCGACTTCGCTTTGCTCGAAAGCTGTGTTAGAGATAATCTTAACAAAAACGCTCCAAGAGCAATGGCTGTTATCGACCCAATCAAGCTCGTAATTGACAACTATCCAGAGGATAAGACTGAAGAAATCGAAGTTGAATATCATCCAGACCATCCAGAATTCGGTTCAAGAACAATGCCATTCGGCAAAGAACTTTGGATTGAAAGCAATGACTTTATGGTTGAGCCAATCAAGAAATATAAGCGTTTATATGTTGGCAACGAAGTTAGACTTTACAAAGCATACTATGTAACTTGCACAGGCTATGATTTAGACGAGAATGGCAAGGTTACTACTGTTCACTGTACTTATGACCCAGAGTCATTCGGTGGCGACACTGCTGACGGAAGAAAGGTTCGTGGTACAATTCACTGGGTATCAGCAAAGGATAATGTAAAGGCTGAAGTTAGACTTTATGACAGACTATTTGATGTTGAGAACCCAAGCGACGAGGAAGGCGTTTCTTCATTCGAGGACAACTTAAATCCTGACTCACTCAAAACTACAACTGCCTATGTTGAAAAAGCACTTAAAGATACAAAAATTGGTGATAGATATCAATTTATGCGCCTTGGTTATTTCTGCACAGACAAAGATTCAAAAGAAAACGAAATCGTATTTAATAGAACTGTTGCTCTTCGTGACAGCTTTAACAAGAAAGCATAAAAAATAGGTGATGAAATTGGCTACAAGAAAAAATATTAAAAACATTGCAATTATTGCGCACGTTGACCACGGTAAGACAACTTTGGTTGACGAAATGCTACATCAAAGCGGTATTTTCCGTGACAATCAAGTTGTTGAGGACAGAGTTATGGACTCTAACGACTTGGAAAAAGAGCGTGGTATTACAATTCTTTCAAAGAATACCGCTATCCACTACAAAGATACAAAAATCAACATCGTTGATACTCCAGGCCACGCCGATTTCGGTGGCGAGGTTGAGCGTATTCTCACAATGGTTGACGGCGTTTTATTGCTCGTTGACGCATTTGAGGGCTGTATGCCACAAACTCGTTTCGTATTAAAGAAAGCACTCGGTTTACATAAAACTCCACTTGTTGTTGTAAACAAGATTGACCGCCCAGGCGCTAGACCTGAAGAAGTTGTTGACGAAGTACTTGACTTGTTCATCGAGCTTGGTGCTGACGATGACCAAATCGAATTCCCTGTTATTTATGCGTCAGGTAGAGCTGGTTACGCTAGCACAGACCCTAACGCTACTGAGGGCGATATGCGTCCATTACTTGACGCTATTCTTGAGTATATTCCTAGCCCATCTGGCGATCCAGACGGTCCTACTCAAATTTTATTCTCATCTTTAGAATATGACGAGTATGTAGGTAGAATCGGTGTCGGCAGAGTTGAGCGTGGTACTGTTAAGACAAACAACTCTTATGTACTTTGCAAACAAGACGGCTCACAAGAAAATGTTAGAATTACTAAGCTATTCCAATTTGAAGGTCTTAATCGTGTGCCTTGCAACGAGGCTACATTCGGCGACCTTGTATGCGTTGCTGGTATTCCTGACCTTAACATTGGCGAAACTGCTTGCGACCCTAACTGCATTGAGCCATTGCCATTCGTTAAAATAGACGAGCCTACAATCAGCATGAACTTTATCGTTAACGATTCTCCATTCGCTGGTAGAGAAGGTAAGTTCGTTACATCTCGTAACATTCGTGAGCGTCTTTTCAAAGAAGTTGAAACTAACGTATCAATGAGAGTTGAAGAAACTGACTCTATGGACACATTCAAGGTATCTGGTAGAGGCGAGCTTCACTTGTCAATTCTTATCGAAACAATGCGTAGAGAAAACTACGAATTCCAAGTTTCAAGACCTCAAGTTATTCTTAAAAAAGACCCTAAGACTGGTCAAACTCTTGAGCCTACTGAACTTGCAATCATTGAAGTGCCAGAAGAATATGTTGGCGCAGTAATGGAAAAACTTTGCTCACGTAAGGGCGAAATTGAAAATATGGATACTCGTTCAACTGGTATGACTCACTTGGAAATCAAAATTCCTTCTCGTGGTCTTATCGGCTATCGTAGTGAATTCTTAACAGATACAAACGGTAACGGTATTATGAACCAATTATTCAACGGCTACGAACCATACAAGGGCGAAATCGCTACTCGTGACCGTGGCTCAATCGTTGCTCACGAAACTGGTACAACTACTGGCTACGCTCTTTGGAACACTCAAGACAGAGGTAAACTTTTCGTTGGCCCTGGTGTTGAAGTTTACGAGGGTATGATTGTCGGCGAATGTGCTAAGGACGAGGACATCGTATGTAATGTTTGTAAGAAAAAGCACGTTACTAACACTCGTGCTTCAGGTTCTGACGAAGCACTTAAACTTGTTCCACCAACTACTCTTTCACTTGAGCAAATGATGGAATTCTTAGCTGATGACGAATTGTTGGAAATCACTCCAACATCATTAAGACTTAGAAAGACTATTCTTGATAAGCAACTTCGTTTGAAAGCTGAAAACAGAGCAAAATCATAATAAAATTAACTAACAAGGGATGTGATTATATGAACAATAAAGCGGGTTTGTATATTCACATCCCTTTTTGTATGAGCAAATGCCCATACTGCGACTTTTTTAGCGTTAAATATGACAGTTCACTTGCCGAAAAATATGTCAATAGAGTTATAGAAGAGTTCAAAAAATATAACGGTTCGTTTGATACAATCTATTTTGGCGGTGGCACACCAAGTGCTATTGAACCAGAGCTAATCGGCAAAATTATTAACAGTGCAAAAGAGCAGTTTGACATTTCAAGCGATTGTGAAATCACAGTAGAATGCAATCCTTCTAAAGACCTAGAAAGAGATTTCTATTTATACAGTACCTACGGCGTAAACAGACTAAGCATCGGTATGCAAAGTGCAGTCGACCAAGAAAGGTGGGCTTTAGGCAGACGAGCTGGTAAAATACAAGTCGCCGAAACTGTCGAAAAAGCAAGGAAGAACGGCATTGATAACATCAGTCTTGACCTAATGCTTGGCACTCCAAAGCAGACTATTGAGTCACTTGACGAAACCTTTGATTTTATCAAAAGTATGAATGTTAAACATATTTCAGCCTATATGCTAAAAATTGAAGAAGGCACAAGATTTTATCAAATGAAAGATAAATTGGTCTTGCCTGTTGAGGATACCGTTTGTGATATGTATTTGAAAACTGTCAACTTCCTAAACAGCATTGGCATTGAACAGTATGAGATTAGCAACTTCGCAAAAAAGGGCTACGAAAGTCGCCACAACACTAAATACTGGATTTTGGACGAGTATTTAGGTATCGGAGCTAGTGCACACTCATTATGGGGTGGCAGAAGATTTTACTATGACAAAGATTTCAACAAAATTGATGACGGCGCTGGCGGTAATCTTGAAGAACAAATAATGCTCGGTCTAAGGCTCAACAAAGGCGTTAGCAAAAGCATAATCAAAACGGACTGCACTCCATTCATCAAAGCCGGACTTATGGGCGAAAACGAAGATAACATCTTCCTAACTCCACAAGGAATGCTTGTTTCAAACACAATAATTAGTGAGTTAATATAAATTGGGCATAATAATCTCGAAAGGGGTTTTATTATGTCCAATTTTGATTTTAAAGGCGAGTATAAAGATATTAAAAAGCAAAAGAAAATACTCAACCAATACGGCACTTACATCACTAACGCAGTAACTCAAGCAGACGGCGTAACTGAAATGGGCGTGCCAATTCCTAGCAAAGACGATGTTGACGAAGCTAGGAATTTTCAAGAAGAAAACGAGAAGTAAAAAGTGGCTAAAAATAGACAATTAAAACAATCTAAATCAAATTAAACTAGCAAAAAATAATAAATAAGAACACACAATTAAACAAGAAAAATTAAAAGTCAAAACAAAAAGCCAAATCGCAAAATCAGAAATTCTAAAATAGCGCAAAAAATAAAGCCCACTCAATGTGGGCTTTTATTTTTGTAATTATTAAATTAGTTTATGTCCGTTTTAAAACATTTCAGCAATATCTAAAGCAGTTTTTCTTGCGGACATATCGCCGTCGATTACATAATCACTAGCTTTAAGGTACTTGTCCTTTCGCTCGTCATAAAGCTCTTTTGCCTTTTGCTTGTCCTTAAATAGCGGTCTTGTATTAGTGCTACCAATTCTCTCGCAAATGACATCGAAACTAGCGTCTAAAAATACAACCTTTGCACCGCTAGACTTAATAGCTTCAACATTTCTATCGAAAGTCAGCGCTCCGCCACCAGTTGAAATTACGCAATTCTTTTCACTAGCAACATCCTTGCAAACTTCGTACTCCAACTCTCTAAAATACTCCTCGCCATAAGACGCAAATATAGCCTTTATTGGTATTCCCTGCTTTTTCTCAACTAGCTCGTCAGTATCAATAAACTTAACGCCTAAAATCTTGCTAAGTTCCTTACCGACAACTGTTTTGCCACTACCCATAAAGCCACAAAGTACAATATTCATTATTTATCAAGCTCCCTTTGTGTAATTTCAATCACTCGTTTTATATCATCATCCGTAAATTTAGCGCCGTACCAAATTTCTTGCGCAACTGCTGCTTGTAAAACGAGCATTGCCAAGCCGTTGCTATATTTTATGTTTGACTCCATTGCGTATTTTACAAATAGCGTTTCTTGTGGATTGTAGATTGCGTCAAACACAGCCTTTGATGACTCAATCACTTCTTTTGCGATTGGACATTCGTCAATATGTGGATACATACCGACTGGCGTTGCATTTATTATAAGATCCCAACCAAAGCCAGCATTTTCCAATGTGGTAACATTGATATTTTGATTTAGCTTTTCTTTAATCTCAGCTTTAAGCTCGTTTGCTTTTGCTAGGCTCTTTTCCCTAACTGCTACTGTAACATCGCAAGACGCAAGCACACTCTCGAACGCAAACATCCTTGCAACGCCACCGCAACCAAGGATAAGCACTCTGCCATCTAAATCAATGTCAGCCATTTTCAAGCTTCTTAAAAAGCCGTGACAATCTGTATTATAGCCTATAAGCTCATTCCCATTATTATATACAGTATTGACTGCACCAAAAAGTTTTGCCCTATCAGACAAACCGTCGAGCTTATCAATAACATTTATTTTATGTGGTATTGTAACATTAAAACCGTTCAGCTTTTTTAGGTCATCAAAATTCTCGTTAAGCTCATCTTTTGTAAGTTCAATTAAATCATAACTTGCTTCAATTTTATTCGACAAAAATAGTTCCTTATGTATAATAGGACTCATTGAATGTCCGAGTGGACAACCTATCAAACCATATTTTTTCATAAATTCCCTCTTGCGTATTGACAAATTAAAAATAAATTTATAATATGATAATATCACAAACGAAATATATTAACAACAAATATTTGAGGAGTCCTATATTATGGTATTTGATGAGATAAAAAGCATATTAGCAGACCAACTTACAGTTAAAGAAGACGACATCGAAATGTCATCAAGGCTCGATGATGACTTGGGCGCAGACAGCCTTGACGCTATTGATATTGTTATGAGCATTGAGGATATGTACCAAATCGAAGTACCTGATGAAGTAGTAGAAAATATGAAAACTGTTGGCGATATAGTCGACTACATCGAAAGCCAAATGTAGTGCCAAATTTTGTGGCGATTTTTTGGCACTTTTGCCTCGTTGACAGTATAATATATAAATAGTAGAATAAAGATTGGTATTGACCAATCTTTATTTTTTTCTTATAAAGGAGCGTTATTATGGCAGAGAAATATGTTATGGCGCTAGATCAAGGAACAACTAGCTCAAGAGCAATTATTTTTAATAAAATGGGAGAAATCGTTGCGAAAAGTCAAAACGAATTCACTCAGTATTATCCACAAAACGGCTGGGTTGAGCATGACGCTAACGAAATTTTATTTAGCATGATTAGCTCAATGATGGGTTGTATTCGTAGCACAGACATTGACTTGCGACAAATTGCTGGTATCGGTATCACAAACCAGCGTGAAACAACTATCGTATGGGATAAAGAAACTGGCAAACCAATTTACAATGCTATTGTATGGCAATGCAGAAGAACTGCTGACTATTGTGAGCAATTAAAGGCTGAGGGCTTATCAGACTATATTAAGAACAAAACCGGTCTTTTAATCGACGCTTACTTTAGTGCAACTAAAATCAAATGGATTCTCGACAATGTTGAGGGTGCTAGAGAAAAAGCTGAAAATGGCGAACTCTTGTTCGGTAATGTTGATACTTGGCTTATCTGGAATTTAACAAGTGGCAAAGTTCATATAACTGACTACTCAAACGCTTGCAGAACAATGCTATTTGATATTGATAATCTTTGCTGGGATAAATACTTGTGTGAAAAAATGGGCATTCCAATGTGTATGCTCCCAGAGGTTAAACCATCTAGCTGTATTTACGGCACAGTTGGTAAAATCACAGGTATTGAAGAATTGGCTGGCATTCCAATTTCTGGTGCTATCGGCGACCAACCTGGTGCTTTGTTCGGTCAAGGTTGTTTCAAGTCTGGTCAGGCTAAGAATACTTACGGCACAGGTTGTTTCTTACTTATGAATACCGGTAAAAAGAGAGTTGAAAGCAAATCAAATCTTTTGAACGGTATCGCATGGGGTATCGGCGACGATATTACTTACGACCTTGAGGGTTCAGCGTTCAACGCTGGTAGTGTTATCAAATGGTTAAGAGATGACTTAGAGCTTATCCATTCAGCACACGAATGTGATATTTTGGCAGAACACGTTAGCGATAGCAACGGCTTATATTTCGTTCCTGCATTTACAGGTCTTGGCGCACCATACTGGGATATGTACGCTAGAGGTGTAATGGTCGGCTTAACTCGTGCTATTAACAAGTGCCATATTTGTAGAGCTGTACTCGAAAGCATCACATATCAAGTAACTGATTTATTTGAGGCAATGCAAGACGATAGCTCAATCAAAATTACTGATTTAAGAGTTGACGGCGGTGCAAGTATTTCTGACATTATGATGCAAATGCAAGCTAATATGACTGGTTGCAAAGTTAACAGACCAGTTAACAGAGAAGCTACTGCATTAGGCGCTGCATATTTAGCTGGTCTTGCTACTGGCGTTTGGGATAGCGTTGAAGAAATCGAAGCTAATCGTCAAGTTGACAAAATCTTTATTCCATCAATGGAACAAGAAACTCGTAACATAAAATATACCAATTGGAAAAGAGCGGTTGAACGCTCACGAAATTGGGAAAGATAAAAGAGCACAATCGCAATTTATAGTTTAGAAAGGAATTTTATAATGAGTAAAATTGTATGCCCTTGGGATTTATTAACTAATTTCATTACAGACGCATTCATAGGTTATGGCATTCCAGAAGAGGATGCTAAAATCTGTACAGATATACTTTTAGAATCAGACAGACGAGGAATTGAGAGCCACGGCTGTAACAGATTCAAACCAATTTATCTTGACAGAATCAAAGCTGGAATTCAAAACCCAGTAACTGATTTTGAAATAATTAAAGAAACCCCTACAACTGCTATCGTTGATGGTCATAACGGTATGGGTCAAGTAATCGGCCACAAATCAATGCAAATGGCTATTGATAAAGCAAAGCAATACGGCTTAGGTATGGTAGTTGTTAGAAATTCTTGCCACTACGGTATCGCTGGTTACTATACAACAATGGCAACAAAGCAAGGCTGTATCGGTTTAACAGGTACTAACGCAAGACCTTCTGTTGCACCAACATTTGGCGTTGAAGGTATGTTCGGTACTAACCCATTGACAGTAGGTATTCCAACTGACGAAGAATTTGACTTCAACCTTGACTGTGCAACATCAATCACACAAAACGGTAAAATCGAATACTATGCTAGAATTGGCGAAGATGTACATCCTGGCACAATCATCGGCAAGGACGGTAAAGAAATTACTGGCGACGCAAGCGTTGCATTGAAGAAAATC
>RCNI01001727.1_pt1 | contig 11380 bp, 11 predicted proteins | sample 2041151 | NCBI WGS metagenome assembly RCNI01 (sample SAMN09708214, study PRJNA481090) | feces metagenome | isolation source: feces | place: Antarctica: Albino Rookery
GCTTGAACAAATTCCCTTTTCAAATATTGTCTAACTTTTTGGGGTCACTTCAGGATGGGAGCGCCTGTTCTATCTTATTTAATTCTCGTCAGGGCAAACCGCAGGATTTTCACAGCGGCCTGTTCCAGCTGGAGACGGCTGGGCTCACTGGTGAACCGTTCATCGTCTGCAAGGAACATACCGTTGAACTTCCACTGGTGAATCAGGCCCTGGGTCTGAGTGGTATCCTCGCCGCTGGGCTCATCGTTGAGCCACTGGGTCGGCAGCAGGACGGCCTGGGCAGACCGGGCTGCCATGGCAAAGCCCACGCTGCGGACTTCCTCATAGGTCCGCTGGGTCACATGGCTCTTATGCTCCATGGACACGGAACGCAGGACAGCAGCACCGTAACGGCTGACACCCTGGGCCAGGGCTGCGGCGCACATGCCGCAGATGATCGGCTCTTCGGACCAGCAGCGGGCACTGTGGCGCTGGCTGGGACTTTTCAGCACATCGGCACCGGGAGCCAGCCACAGGTCTACGCCGTATTCCCGCATCTCGCGGCCGATGGCGGCACCGACAGCGGTGATCAGCTCCATATTCCAGGCACAGGACAGCAGGCTGGCGGCCGGGAAAGCGGTGCAATACTGGTGGCGGATGACCTTGTCCTCCTCCGGGTCCTTGATGTCCTTGACCAGGAGCAGGCCGTCCGCACCGGCGGCAATATGCATGGCAGGAATGCCGTAGGTTTCCTTCAAATCCACGGATGCACCCAGGGCACCGGGAACCTGAGACGGCTGGGTGCCAAAGTCCATGACCAGAGAGCGCAGCTCGTGGTTATCCATGGAGGCCACCAGCTCATAGACAGAGGCAGTGCCGTTCTTCACGTCCTCCAGGCGAACGGGATGGTCGGCCGGACGGCACAGCTGGGGCGTTCTGGCCTTGTGGATCTTCGTCCGGGGCACATTCCAGCCAGCCAGACGGATGGAACGCTTCCGGGCCAGTTCCCGGTCCTCTGCTTTGCCGGGGTAGTTATAGGGCAGACCTTCGGGCCGCAGGGTGGTTCGCTCCATACGCAGGGGCAGAACCGGGTGTACCACTTCGTCCCGCATCAGGCGGACGGAGCCTGCAATGACACTGGATCTTGCGGAGAAGCCCACCCGAATATCATAGTAACCGGCTTCCATGACGAAAGCGGAAGAATCCTCGGAGAAAGCAGCCATATCGCTGACGGGGAACCGGACAGAAATCACCTGGCTCTCGCCGGGGTCCAGTACTCTGGTTCTGCCGAAGCCCTGGAACACATACTTGGGCTGGCGCAGCTTTTCGGCGGGACGGGAGGCATAGACCTGCACCACCTGGCTGACGGGGTACGTCTCGCCGGTGTTCCGAACGGTGGCAGTCACCACCACGTCGGTGCCGTCCACCGCCACGGAGACGGACTCCATTTCGGCGGCGCCGTAGGTCAGGCCGTAGCCGAAGTCATATTGCAGCTCCACATCGTAAGAATCAAAATACCGATAGCCGCAGTAGATGTCCTCGTGCTGGTTGGCCTGGATGAAATCGGCTCTGCGGCGGGGCCAGCTCTGCGTCAGGTGGCCCAGGAACATGGCTTCACCGGTCAGCAGCTTTGCCAGGGCATGACCGCTCTCCTGACCTGCCACGCCCATATAGACGATGGCGCCGCAGCAGTCGGAAACAGGCGCGACCTCCATATAACCGGGGGCATTGAGAATCAGAATCACCCGGTCGAACGCAGCGGCCACGGCACGGATCATGGCCTGCTCATCGTTGTTGATGATGGCATCATAGGCCTCCTCATGGCGGGTCAGCACCACGATGGCAGCGGCATTATTTTCTGCCAGCTCCTCCATGGACAGTTCCTGCCAGGGGAATTCCCTGCCGGCGTTATTGAGCCGCCAGTTGCGGTATTTGTGGGTCAGAAGGCCGTCGGGCTTCACCAGCTCGGACGCACACAGGCCGTCCAGGATGGACACGGCCCGATAGGATTCAAATTCTTCACAGGAGAGAGCCGTGTTGATCTGGCCCATGCCAAAGACGGCCACCGGCAGCTTTTCCGTTCCGGCGGGGCACAGAGGCAGGGTTCCGTTGACGTTTTTCAGCAGCACCATACTGCTGACAGCCGCGCTGTGGGCAATCAGCATATTTTCGGTCATACGAGGCGTATATTCCATAACAAGTTCTCCTTGCAGTCAGATTCTGTCGTTTTTGTTATCATATCACACCGGGGATTCCATATCAAGCAAAAAGGCCGTCCCTGCTCCCGTCTCAGGGAAATAAGAGCAAAAAAATACCGCCGGATGCGTTGGCACTCGGCGGCGGATCTATGAGGAACTTAACCGTAGATTTCGGATTTCAGGAACTCAGGCAGGAAGTCGACAGTCTCGCCGACATCTGCAATCTTCTTATGGAAGTTCATATCCTCGCAGACGACCTTGACGGGCTTGGTGAAATCCAGAGCAAACATGCCGATGAAGCTCTTTGCGTCAACAATGATGGAGCCGTCTTCGGAGTGGATGCCTACGTCTTCGCCGGATTCGTTGGCCAGACGCTGGACCTTCTGGAGCTGTTCGATGTTACGGAAGCGCTTAATTGTAATCATAATGGATGACTCCTTTCGCTTTCGGTACGCCTGTACCGATACATAATTATTGATTTCTTGTTTACAGCTACATAGTACTCGCTCTTGGCATATTTGTCAATAGGGCAATTTCAATTTTGTATAGTTTTACTAATTGACAACGTCGATTTTTGAGAAAAACGCCTTTGTTGCCGCATTTTCATTCGAATCTGGGAATCACAAAGGGGCTGCAGATGCAGCCCCTTTTCAGTGGATTTCAAAATATTTTCTGGTTTCCATGGCGTTGCGGTGGATTTCGGTCTTCAATGCCTCCAAAGAGGCGAATTTCCGCTCCGGGCGCAGGAAGCAGTAGAACTCCACGCGGAGTTTCTGACCGTAGAGGTCGCCATCGAAGTCGAGAATCCAAGGCTCCACCCGCAGACTGTGGGTGCCCTCCACCGTGGGTGCCATGCCCACGTTGGTCACAGCCATGCGGCGGCGGCCGTCAGGCAGCACCACCTGGGTGGCATAGACGCCCAGGGCCGGAACCAGCAGTCCCTTGGGCAGTTCCAGGTTGGCCGTAGGAATCCCGATGCGGCGGCCCAGCTGCTTGCCGGGAATGACTGTGCCGCTGAGAAGCTGCTGATGGCCCAGAAGCTGATTGGCCTGCTCCACCTTGCCCGCTTGCAGCAGCTGGCGAATCCGGGTGGAGGAAATGATCTCCCCGCCCATGGCAACTTTCTCAATGATGTCGCAGCCCACACCCAGCTCCCGGCACTTCTCCCGGAGCCGCTCCGCGTTGCCCTGTCCCCGGTAGCCGAAGGTGAAATCGCTGCCGCAGACCACATGGACGGCCTCCCGCTCTTTGACGAGAAGCTCCTCCGCAAAGGTTTCCCAGGGCATTTCCATCATGTCCCGGTCAAAATGGGCTACCAGCACCTCGTCCATCCGATAGGGATGGGTCATAAGCCAGGAGCGGTCCTCGATGGTGCTGATAAGGGGTGTCGGCTGGCCGAACACCACTTCGTCCGGGTGCTGGTCAAAGGTCATGACCGATGCCAGGCAGTCCAGCTGATCGGCCCGTTCCCTCGCCCGGTGGAGCAAGGCCCCGTGACCCAGATGGACCCCGTCAAAAAATCCCAATGCTATCACACGTTTCATGCTCGGTTCACCTCAAAAAAGCTCTTCACGGTCTTGAGCATGTGATTTTGAACCTCTCCTACCATGAGGAAGGTTCCATCCGGGCCGTAGACCCGGTAAGTACCCGGTTCCCGGTCGCCGATCTTCACATCGGCACCGTTATAGATGGGTTTCAGCTGCCGCTCCCCCACCCGCAGTTCGGGCAGATGGGAAAACACGCTGTCCACAGGCAGGAGGACGGAAGCCGGGTCGTCCATGGAAAGCAGCTGCTCCATGGTGACGGACTGGGCTTCTTCATAGACGCCTGCCTTGGTGCGCCGCAGGCTGGACATACAGCCGCCGCAGCCCAGGGCCTGGCCAATGTCGTGGCACAGGGTTCGGACGTAAGTACCCTTGGAGCAGCGGACGCGGAAACGATAGTCACGGCCTTCCCCTTCCAGCAGCTCCAATTCCAAAATTTCAATGCTGCGGGGCTTGCGCTCCACGGTTTTTCCCTGACGGGCCAGCTCATAGAGTTTTTTGCCGCCGATCTTCACCGCCGAGTACATGGGCGGAACCTGTTCCTGGGGGCCAAGGAAGGTATGGAGCACCTGTTCCACCTGCGCTCTGGTGACAGAAACGGGTTGCTCCGCCACCACCTCTCCGGTGGTGTCCTGGGTGTTGGTTTCCACGCCCAGGCGAAGCCCTGCCACATATTCTTTTTCTGCCGATTCAAAAAACTCCACGGCCCGGGTCGCTCTGCCGACAAAAATGGGCAGAACACCTGTTGCCATGGGGTCCAACGTGCCGCCGTGGCCAATGCGCCGCTCCCGGAACACACCGCGGAGCTTTGCCGCCACATCCTGGCTTGTCCAGCCATCGGGCTTATCGATAATCACAATTCCACAGGGCATGAATACTCTCCTTTAGAGACTGTCAGGCGCAAAGCGCCTTTTCTCGTGCCCCCTTTTTCAGGGGGCTGGCTGTCCGAAGGACAGACTGGGGGTTTGTGGATGACAGATTTTATCGTTGTTCGGAAAAGTCTGAACTCGAAACAACCCCCCGCCTGCTTCGCAGGCACCCCCCTGGGAAAGGGGGGGACAAGATTACAGCACGTGTTCTTCCTTCAGCACATTCAAAATGGCCTGCCTGCCGTCTTCCAGGGTGCCGGGGACGGCAGCACCGGCGGCTGCCACATGACCGCCGCCGCCGAGCTTCTGGCAATAGGCGGAGGCATTGAAGCCGGGTGCCGTGCGAACGGACATTTTGGCCTTGCCCGGTTCGGAGTTCCGAATCATCACGCCCACGTCCACCCCTTCGATGGTACGGGGGAAGCCGGAAATGCTGTCCAGGTCGTCTTCCGTGACGCCCAGAGACTCCACCAGCTTCTGGTCCAGGCAGCAGATGGCAACCTTGCCCTCTGCATAGAACTCCATGATCTCCATGATCTTGGCTTCCAGCCGCAGACGTCCTTTGGACTTGACCTCGAACAGAACCCGGTTCATGGGGCCGATCTGAGCGCCGTGCTCCACGGTCCCGGCCGCCGTGCGGAAGGTTCTGGCGGTGGTATTATTGAAGCGGAAGCAGCCCGTATCCGTGGAAATGGCCAGGTAAACGGCCTCGGCCATTTCTCTGGAAATGGCCACGTGCATGGTCTCCAGCAGCTCCCAGATGGTTTCGCCGCAGGCCGCACTGTGGGCCTCCAGCAGGGTCTCCCCGGCGTAGCCCTCGTTGCTGGGGTGGTGGTCGATGCAAAGCTCGATCTTCCCGGCAAACTGGGCGCCGTTCATGGGCAGCAGGTTTTCCGTTGCCAGATCCACGGCCACCACGGTGGTATCGTCGTGAACCTCAGCGGTCATCAGACCTTCCAGCCGGGGCAGATTCCGGGGCGTAAACTGGGGATTTTCCCAGATCCAGGCGTCCTTGCCCAGACTCCGCAGGCCCAGGCACAGTGCGATGGCGCATCCGGTGGTATCCCCATCCGGACGGCGATGGGTCAAAATCAGAAAATGATCCCGATTTTGCAGCCAGCGGGCCGCTTCTTCAATCGTTTTCATTGTGGTTGTCCTCTTTGATTTCCAGGCTTTTCAGAAGATCATACATCTTTGCGCCGTAGGCAATGGAGTCGTCCTCTTCAAAGACCAGTTCGGGGGTATAACGCAGCTGCAAGCGGCTGCCGATCTCCCGGCGCAGGAAACCGCCGGCAGACTTGAGGCCCTTGAGGGTCTCCTTGCTCTTGTCCTTATCCAGGACACTGATATAGACCTTGGCATAGCGCAGGTCACCGGTGGCCTCCACCTTGGTAACGGAGACCATGGTCTGCTGCACGCGGGGGTCCTTGAGGGTGCGGATGAGGCTGCTCAGCTCGCGCTGCAATTCCTCGTTGATCCGACCTTTTCTGTTAGATGCCATGCAATTCTCCTTTAATCAGGCTGCCGAAAAACAGGTTTTTCGGCAAGGGGTTTTGTTCTGGATCGGAAGCATCCGTTCCCGAACACTGCATTTTGCTGCGCGCATGATTTTCTGCGTCGCAGAAAATCCCACACTTGCAAAACAGGGGGATATTTTCCCCGGTACACGCCCGTGGAAAATATGATTTTCACTGTTTCGTGCTCTGCGGAGCACGAACTCCTGCGGAGGGCTTTCTGCACCTGCCGCAGGAACAAAACCCAAATGGAAACCCCGTCAGGGGTTTCCATTCAGAAACATTAGTCCTTGATCTGCTCCATGACGAAGCACTCGAAGATGTCGCCTTCCTTGATGTCGTTGTACTTGTCAACAGACATGCCGCATTCGTAGTTGGCCTGGACTTCCTTGACGGAGTCCTTGAAGCGCTGCAGGGAGCCCAGCTGACCCTCGTGGATGACGATGTTGTCGCGGAGGACACGCACCTGGGCGTCTCTGGTGACCTTGCCGTCCTTGACGAAGCAGCCGGCAACGGTGCCGATGGCGGAGACCTTGTAGGTCTGGCGGACTTCGGCATGGCCGATGATGACTTCCTTATACTTGGGGTCCAGCATGCCCTTCATGGCATCCTGAATCTCATCGATGGCGTCATAGATGACGCGGTACATTCTCATATCGACCTTTGCTCTGGCGGCAGAGGCAGCGGCAACAGCGTCGGGACGGACGTTGAAGCCGACGATGATGGCGTTGGAAGTGGAAGCCAGCAGCACGTCGTTTTCGGAGATAGCGCCGACACCGGCATGAATGACCTTGACGCGGACTTCGTCGTTGCTGATCTTCTCCAGAGAAGCCTTGACGGCTTCGGCGGAGCCCTGCACGTCGGCCTTGACGATCAGGTTCAGTTCCTTCATTTCGCCCTCTTCGATCTGGGCAAACAGGTTTTCCAGGGTGACCTTGTTCATGGAGGCGTTGGCAGCAGCCTTGGCCTCTTCCTTGCGCTGCTCCACCAGCTGGCGGGCCATACGCTCGTCCTCAACAACGTTGAAGATGTCGCCTGCGCCGGGGACTTCTGCCAGACCGGTGATCTCCACAGGCTTGGAAGGACCGGCGGACTTGACGGTGCGGCCCTTGTCGTCGGTCATGACACGGACACGGCCAACAGCGGTGCCGGCAATCAGAATATCGCCCTGATGCAGGGTGCCGTTCTGAACCAGCAGGGTGGCAACGGGGCCGCGGTTCTTGTCCAGACGGGCTTCGATGACAACGCCCTTGCCCAGACGGTTGGGGTTGGCCTTCAGCTCCTGCACTTCGGCAGTCAGCAGGACCATTTCCAGCAGTTCGTCGATGCCGGTGCCCTTCTTGGCGGAGATGGGGCAGATAATGGTATCGCCGCCCCATTCCTCGGGCAGCAGGCCATGCTCGGTCAGCTGCTGCTTGATGCGGTCGGGGTTGGCCGTGGGCTTATCCATCTTGTTGATGGCAACGATGATGGGAATTTCAGCGGCCTTGGCGTGGTTGATAGCTTCGATGGTCTGGGGCATGATGCCGTCGTCGGCAGCAACCACCAGAATGGCAATATCGGTGCACATGGCGCCTCTGGCACGCATGGAGGTAAAGGCGGCGTGGCCGGGGGTATCCAGGAAGGTCAGGGACTGATCGCCCACCTTGACGGTATAAGCACCGATGTGCTGGGTAATGCCGCCGGCCTCGCCGGAGGCAACGTTGGTATTACGGATGGCGTCCAGCAAAGAGGTCTTGCCGTGGTCAACGTGGCCCATGACAACGACGACGGGGCTTCTGGTCTCCAGTTCCTCGGCGGTGTCCTCATGGTCGTCGATCAGACGCTCCTCGATGGTGACAATGACTTCCTTCTCGACCTTGCAGCCCAGTTCCATGGCGATCAGGGCAGCGGTATCGTAGTCGATGGTCTGGTTGACCGTGGCCATGACGCCCAGCTTGATCAGCTGCTTGATGACCTCGGCGGCGGTCTTCTTCATGCGGGAAGCCAGCTCGCCCACGGTGATTTCGTCGGGAATCTTCACAACCAGAGGTGCCTTCTTGGCAACTTCCAGCTGCAGACGGCGCATCTTTTCCTGTTCCTCATTGCGGCGCTTGTTGCCGGAGAACTTGTTGCGGCTCTGCTGCTTGTTCTTGTTGCCGATCTTCTGCTTGCCGCCGGAATACTTCTGGGCGCGCTCGGAAACCAGAATATCCACGCGGTCGTCAAAGCGGTCTGCATTGACGGTGACGGCGCTGGTGTCGATGACGCGGCGCTCGCGCTTGCGGGCAGGCTCCTTGGGCTTCTCCTCGGTCTGGGGGGCAGACTGCTGGGGCTGAGACTGAGGCTTGGACTCTGCCTTGGGTGCCTGTGCAGGCTGCTGGACAGGCTTATGCTCATTCTTGGGGGCCTGGGTCTGCTGAGGCTGGGGCTTTTCTTCTGCCTTGGGTGCCTCAGGCTCCTTGGTTTTTTCTTCTGCCTTGGGTGCTGCTGCGGTGGCGGCGCAAGCCTGTTCCAGGTCTTCCACCTGATTCCGCTGGGTCAGAACGTCGAAGAGCACATTCAGCTGATCCTCGGTGAGAACCTGCTGGCCGCTCTTGGGCTTTTCGTAAAATTCAGAGACCAGATTGGTGACGGTCTTGGTGGGAACACCAAAGTCCTTGGCCATTTCTCCGATGCGATACTTGATAAAACTACTCATATAGCCACCTCCATAGGAAACTTCAGGGTTTGGCCGGCTTCTTTTTTCCATGCCGGATGTTCTTTACATGGGCTTTTTCCTCTGCCCGGCGCTTTTTGACCCGTGCCACCTGACCCTCCAGGGTCTCCAGCAGCTGGCCGTAGTGCTCCGGCTCGTCCAGAGCCTGCACAAAGGCCAGAGCCAATGCCACATCGGTCACTGCCACCATGGCGCAGGCGTTGACGCCCAGGGCGTCGCCCAGCTGATCCTTGTCAAAGGGGGCCCGAATGAGCGGCGGCTTGCCGCTCTGGGTGAAGGATCTGGCGCGGCGGAACGTGTTGTCCGCCGCATCCTGGGCCAGGATCAGAAGTCTTGCATGATTGGCCCGACAGGCGATGCCCACCGGCTCTTCACCGATGGCCAGATTGCCGCCCCGTCTTGCCAGGCCCAGATAGTTGAGGGCTCTTTGTTCGTTATTCATGGTCGCCCTCCTCCATTTTCACAAGCAGGTCATCGTAGATCTCCTGGGGAATGGCTGTTTCCAGCGCCCGCTCCAGTGCCTTGGACTTCATGGCCCGCTTGAGACAAGCTGCGTCGTGGCACAGGTAGGCACCCCGGCCCGGCGCTTTGCCGCGGAAATCCAGGGACAGACTGCCCTCCGGCGATTTGACCACCCGAAGAAGCTCCTTCTTGGGCTTCATCTCTCGGCAGCCCACACACTGACGCATGGGAATTTTCTTTTGCATGTGGTACCTCCTTGTGCGTATTTATATAGTATGCCCGCCCTCGTTTCAAAAAGCGTTGTGTTCTCGCGCCCCCTTTTCCCAGGGGCTGCCGAGTGAAACGAGGCTGGGGGTTTGCGGATCACAGATTTTTTCGATCAACAATACAACCCCCCGGCACGTCTTCGCCGTGCCACCCCTTTGAAAAAGGGGGGACGAGATTATTTATTTTATTCTTCGATTGCTGCTTCGACCGTCTCTTCAGCTGCTGCTTCTTCTGCAGCTGCTTCGGTCACAGGTGCTTCGGTCACTTCTTCGGCTTCCTCTGCGGCTTCTTCCTCCAGTTCGGGGAACTGGTCTGCCTGGGAAGCGGGCTTAATATCAATCTTATAGCCGGTCAGACGGGCTGCCAGACGAGCGTTCTGGCCTTCCTTGCCGATGGCCAGGGACAGCTGATCGTCGGGTACGATGACACGGCAGGCTTTGGTCATGCCGGGCAGTACGGTGACGGACACCACGTTGGCGGGAGACAGGGCAGATGCCACAAACTGGGCAGGGTCCTCGGACCACACCACAATGTCCATCTTTTCGCCGTGGAGTTCATCCACCACAGCGCCCACACGGCCGCCGCGGGGACCGACGCAGGCACCCACGGGATCGATATTCTCCTCCGTGGCACAGACGGCGATCTTCGTTCTGGAACCGGGCTCTCTGGCGATGGACTTGACCTCCACCAGACCGCTCTCGATTTCGGGCACGTTCAGCTCAAACAGGCGCTTGACCAGACCGGGATGGGTTCTGGACACGATGACCTGGGGACCGCGGTTGGAACGGCGGACTTCCACCACGTAGACGCGGATCAGGTCGCCTTCCTTGATGGTCTCGCCGCGAACCTGCTCGGAACCGGCCAGGAGCGCGTCGGTCTTATCATTGCCGGTGCCGATGCGGACAAAGGCATCGCCGGTATTGGGATCAATGCGGAGAACGGTGGCCGTCAGAATCTCATGCTCCTTGGAGGAGAAGCACTCAAAGACCATGCCCCGCTCTGCTTCGCGGATGCCCTGGATGATGACCTGCTTGGCAGTCTGGGCTGCGATACGGCCGAAGGCCTTGGTCTCCACATCCACATTGACCAGGTCGCCCAGCTGGACGCGGCCGTTGATCTTACGGGCCTGCTCCAGGGAGATCTCGGTGGCGGGAGAGAACACATCGTCCACGACTTCCTTCTGGACGTACATCTTCATATCGTTGCCGACCACATCGACAAACACATTGTCGGTATAGCCGTCCTTGTCCTTCTTATAGGCGGCCACCAGAGCCTGGGTGATTTTTTCCACCATATAGGACTGGGGGATGCCGCGTTCCTTTTCCAGCTGCGCCAGAGCAGCAAAGATCTCAGCATTCATGTTTTTGTAATTCCTCCTTATCAGAATTCCACATACAGCCGCACCAGGGCGACATCTTTCTTTTCTAATGTAATGGGGGTACCGGCCCGGTCGATGGTGACGTTGCCGTTTTCATAGCCGGTCAGGGTGCCTTTCAGTTCTTTTTCACCATTCAGAGGGCTGTACAGCTTGACCAGCACCAGGGAGCCCATGAACTGTTCAAAGTCGCTGGGCCGCTTCAGGGGACGCTCCAGGCCTGCGGAGCAGACCTCAAACTGATAGCTTTCGGGGATGGGGTCCTTCTCATCGAGAATGGGGTCCACAGCCCGGGAAACTGCCACGCAGTCTTCAATATCCACGCCGCCCTCCTTATCAATGAGCAGGCGCAGATACCATTCTCCGCCCTCCCGGACGTATTCCACATCCCAGAGAGAACAGCCGAGCTCCTGCACGATGGGCTCAGAAATCTGCCGGATCTGTTCTGTGATTTTCATGTCATCTGTCCTTTCC
>RCNI01001728.1_pt1 | contig 11378 bp, 9 predicted proteins | sample 2041151 | NCBI WGS metagenome assembly RCNI01 (sample SAMN09708214, study PRJNA481090) | feces metagenome | isolation source: feces | place: Antarctica: Albino Rookery
AAGTAAGGAAATAATAAAGTAAACAATATGAGTAAGAAAAACTTATCACTTCTGATGAATGGATTCATCGGTGAAAACAAGCAGTCTGTTAATGAGCAGGAAGTACAGATACAAGAACCTGAAAACACTCAAGGGTCTCAAGAAGGAAACATTACCTCCTCTCCTTCTGAAACTGAAAATACGCAGCTGATGAAAGCCAAACTAGAAGCCAAACGTAAGGAAAATGTGGGTCGACCGAAGAAAGGTGAAGCAGCTAAGAATGCCAAGAAACCTCAAGAAATCAGAGCCACCTTCATTGTGGATCCGGATTTACTCCGGAAAGTGAAATACATTTCCCTTGTGGAAGGGACTCTTTTGAAGGATGTTATCAATGAAGCGCTGAATAATTATGTGGATGGTTGGGAAGAGATGAATAAGAAAATACGGTTACCGAAGGCGAAGTAATAACTTTATAAAAATGGAGCAAGACTAGGCTTGCCCCATTTTTTTATAACAATTGTTTGTTTTCTATTAAATCTCTCAACGTTGTAAAATACGGGGTGTAATTATAAGGATTGTACGTTAGTTTACCTATATTAATCTGGTTAGTCTCTTTGATACGGAAGACTAGATAGGTATTGCCATTACATTTAAATCCAAGTGATTGTAGATAACTTTTATCTGTTAAGGCGGGTTCTTCCTTTTCTAACTCATAGATTTCCGCTTGTTCCTTGTGATGTATCATTAAAAATTTTGGAATTATTTCGCATGATTCTTTAAAGACAGAACCTGATCTTCCGTCAGAACGAACGTAGTACAATTTGTTCTTGATAATACAGTCATGTTGCCATATATCTTTAAAGTAACCAACAAGTGTACATTCATCCAACACTCTTTTATTAGGAAACTTAACTGATTCAGTTTGAATATCATTTAGTGCATTTAATATAGACATTGCTAAAACTTTAGCTAAACGTGGGGGCACTGCATTACCAATCATTTTGTATTGAGCCTTTATGTCATTTCCCTCAAATGTAAAACTATCTGGAAAAGTCTGAATTCTTGCACACTCTCTGACACTCAAACGTCGGTACATATTCATTTTATCTTTCTGAAATCTCCAGCGCTCGTGTCCGAAATACATCATTTTAGGAGAAGATGGATGGAGTGGGATATTTTCAGCAGTTGCATGAATAGTAAAAGATGGTTGTTGCCAGCCTCGGCGTCTATTCCCTCTATTGTAGAATATAGAAAAATCTGCAATTAGTACATCATGATTAACACGATGGGGATTTGGTCGGAGCGACTCTTTGCTTTGATAGGCTACTGGGGTTTCTTTTATATCTCCGATGGCGCGTAGCAATGAAATAGGAGTAGCATAAGTGGCTGCCGGAAATACGTAGTTTACATTGATATCGTTTCTAAAACCGATAATGAAAACCCTTTCTCGATTCTGAGGAACTCCGAAATTAGCTGCATCCAATAACGTCCACTTCACCCTATAGCCTATTTCCGTTAGTTTATTGAGGAACATTTGGAAGATAGGCTGGAAAATTTCATTTAGTAATCCTTTCACATTTTCAATCAAGAAAAATTTAGGACGTTTGATTCTAATTAATTCAATGTAAGTATTAAACAATATACCTCGTTTGTCTTCTAAACCTTTTTGTTGACCAGCAATACTCCATGACTGGCATGGAGGGCCACCGATAAAACCATCACAATCAGGTATATCATCAGGATGCAGATTATTGATATCTTTAAGCATGAGTCGGGTATGCGGATGGTTCTGTTCATATGTGGCCCGTACTGCTGAGTCAAACTCATTAGCCCATACTACGCGGAAACCAGCCTGTTCGAAACCTAAATCCAAACCTCCGCATCCTGCAAAAAATGATACCACATCCATACACCTAAATTTCTTTAATTCCGATTCCCTTTAGATAATTATAAATACCATCATACCATTCTGGTTTGCGAGTTTCATCAGGAGGGACTCCGTGATCACCGTTGGGAACAACAATTACCATACCTTGCCGTGCACGCGTAAGCAGAACTCGGTATGCATTTATTTGGTATTCTTGGTTGATGGGTTTATTGATATTCTGCCATTGTGTACCACTGCGTAGTTGATGGTGCGACCATTTTTTTCCATCTTTGCTTAGACGAAGGTCAGCATCCCATGCTACACATGCCCAGTCAATTTCTAGTCCTTGAACTTTAAATTCAGTAAGTGTATCTTCTAGTGCATTACTAGAGCGAATGTCACTGTCATCTTCTAGGAACCAATGGACAAAATTAGGTTGATAACGCACATTGATAGAGATAGCTTTGAGTCTTTCTGCCTTGCTACTTGCCAGTAATCCCATACGTTCACTGCCACGGTTATGATCTCTCAACCACTGTTTTGCAATGTATAGTGACCGCGTCATTACAATCGGATAGTTTTCTAATTCACGCAGGGTAGCAATCGCTTCTTCTTTCTGAAGAGCGAGTAGCTGGTTGATAAATATACTTACCTTTTCCGAACGAAATGAGCGCATCGACATCTTCAAGTGAAGATCACTGCTAGATATTAACTGTGAATGAATTAGCCTCATTTGTTCTTGCGTAATGTCGCCCGATTCCATTAAGTAATCCGACATATACACATCCCAATTTTTATAACTACGATGAATACTTTCAATCCATTCTGTCAGTCCGGCTTCACCCTTATTGATGCTTTGCCCGTTTCCTACCAGACATACAACCACCCCCCAATCTATTTGGCGATCCATACATGAAATCAAATATTCCGGTTCACTGTAAGGAAACTCCTTAATACCTTTTTTTTCTCGCATAAATCTCTGAAGTTCTTCACGAGTCCATGCGCGTTGTGCTTCATCAAATATGGCTACATGCTCAACAGGGATGTAAGCTTTATCTGTATGACTTTGGAAATAACCTGGAATAGGAACTATATTACCTTTTGCCACTTGCGTACCTTCAAGGTAAAGGTCTCGGTAATGATGAATCATCTGAATGAATGCTTTCACCTTACTTTTAGCTTCTTCCTTGGTACAAGCCTTTCTGTCTTCCTGCTTTGCCTTCACCTTATCTCTTCGTACATAGTCACGCGTTAAAGCCTCTTGAAGCACCTCTACAAGTGGAAAGTTGCCAGATAAATAAACTGCTTTTTCGCCTTTGTTAAACTGGTCGATAGCGGTATTTAAACCTATTAAGGTCTTTCCTGCTCCTGGTACACCTGTGATGAAACATATCGCTTTTCGTTTATTTTCACGACAGTATTGAATAATTCGATTCAGTTCAAGAGCAGCCTTATCTATATCCCCACCATGTTTTGTGATGTCTTCCACCGTATTCTCCTCATAAAGAGCGATAGCAGCTTCAATAATAGTTGGTGTTGGCTCATAACCACTCTTTGCCCAAATATCATCATCAATGGCACTTTGGACTTCATGTGGAAGACTTCTCAGAACCTTAGCGAGTGCAGTGCTCAAGAAATTCTCATTAACCATAAGTGGTTCATATACATTATCTTTATAATGTACTAGATCCAACTTGCAGTGTTTGTCTTTTTCTCGTGGAACTACAAGAATGGGAATTACTACGCGATTAAGGCTTCCTTCTTGAAAATTTTTTAAATCAAGTGCATAATCCCAAACCTGTATCATAGCCTCGCGATGAAATTTCTGTTCAGCAGTCTTGTATTCCAATACAAAAACAACACCGTCAATGATAGCAATCACATCTGCGCGACGCCCCATACGCGGTATGTTATACTCAAAATAAATGCTTCCATGGCCAGAATAAGGCGTAAGGACGTTTCTCAAAGTCATAATCTCTTCCACCCACGATTGAGAAGTCTCATCATTAATATTATGCTGAGAAGCTAAAGTGAGTCTACCTATAATCTCATTTATATTCCTTTTTAGAAAATCTGAGATTGCATCTGAATAATAATATCTTGTAGTTGCCATTTTTATGTAAATGATTCACAGGAAAACTGCCTTCACTACGTTTATAAAGTTATCTTCTGCAATTCCTGTGGTTTATGCAATATTTCTATAAGATTTATTTTGATGCAAGGATTATATATCTTCCTTTGAATCAAGATAAGCCGAAACAACTTTGAACCATTCGTTCAATGACATTTTAACGTAATAATCACTGAATTGATTCATACATTCTGAGACTATAGATAATTTAGAACTATCACCCATAGAATCAATGAGTAATTTGACTGATGCATCATTATGCACATTAGACAATTTACCTAATATGTCTTCTTTTCGTTTGTTGTCAGTGTATTGCGTAGGAGTATCACCTTCCTTTTCGTTTAGCATTTCTGGAAAATGCTGCGTGATCATCTGAAAGAATGATATGATATCATGTCTTTTAAACAAAACAAATTTATCCCCATTGCTTAAACATTCCTCCCTAATTTCCCCCTCTTTTACACTTTGTTGAATAGATAGACGACTATAGAAAGAAACATAACTTTTCTTATTCAATCTATTTTTTACTTTATGCGGTTCCCAACATACATAAACATCGTTTTCTAAATCATAGCCCAAAAAAAGGAATGGAATATTGCTTGATTTTACTGAATCAAACTCTGGACGCTGTGGCAATTGCGACCTTTGATGTTCTATTGGATGAGGTCCTCCTTCTGCGGAAACACATTTAAAGAATAAATAGTATTCTTCGCCATCTATTGAAATATGACATACAGTAGCTTTTGGCTCAGAAAGTAATTTAAATCCAGAATAACTTTTTATAGTATCTGTAAATTTCTGAGCTAATTCATAACTTCTTGGATAGGATTTTCTAGCCATAAATCATAAGAATTTAATGGTGAGCTATGTTTGCATTTTCGAATAGAATAGATTTGATATCTCCATCATATTCCTTTACTTCTTTCATGCATACAGAGAAACTAACTCGGCTTAATTGATCTGGAATATCTTCTTTTTTAATACATGGAATAGAGGTATGATTGTACCATTTTATACTAGAAAGCGCATATTCAAAATCGTATTTAGCACTTTTGGTCTCTTCAATATGTCCGTTAATAGTCTCTATTACTATAGCTTTTAACTTTAAGAATAAGTCAGTATCAGTGATTTTAGATGCTACTTTATCAACCAAATCAAAGACGTTTAAACCTAGTCCAGAGGGCAATACAACAATGGAAGCAACTAGAAGATTGCTTCCTTCGTTAGGCTGAAGTTGTTCTATTGCAAAATGGTGCGTTCTAGACTCATTGCCTGTTGATTTTATTTCAATTTTGTCATTGCAGTCATTGAAATCATATTTGTCTTCAGGAGACTCATGCCAAGATTTAATCATATACTCACAATCGTTGGATTGTAGTATAACAAGCAATTCTGCCCATAATCCTTTAATGGTTTCTTTTGAAATTTGTGCCGAAGAAGTAAATAGACTGATAATCTTGCTTATTTCTAACTTCAAGGCTTCTACAGATGGCTGCTTGGGAAGTCTTTTTAAAATTAAGTAAGTTAACTCCAAAAAGTACTTTTGTATATCGATGTTTAATGAATTAAGTTGAATTATACAATACTTTTTATTCTTGATAACATCATTGTCATTTAGACAGCAGTTGCGATTGAAGTTAACCTTGAACATCTTAAGGTTAATGTCCGTGGTCATCTTATTGTCTATACATTCAACAAATAGCACAGGTCCCCCAAAAGATGATATGCCTAATCTATGAGGCATCTGATCATCTAGGGTATCAACTACAAAAGAATCTCCCTCTGCACTAGGCGAGAGATTCTTAAATTTATCGTACAGTATTTCTTGAATATCAGTCATCATAATCATCTTCATTTGCGTCTTCGATACCTATAAAGGAATTTGATATATCCATCGGATAATAGAAAGACAGGTTAAACAATTTGGTTTTATGCCATTTACTGAGTGGATGATCAATCTCAATATGATGAATTTGAACTGAAACGCTATCTTCTAATTTGACATTATCATCGCCAGGATAAGAGCCATTAGCTGCGCGTCCAGCCATTAGGTTAATTGGTCTATTTTGATCTTTTTCTAATTTACGGGTCCTTAATTGGCCTGTTTCTTCCGCAGCATATGCCATTTGAAAAATATAAATATAATCAATGTTCCTAATGTTTTTTAGATAAAACAGATATTGGATTGTAACGATCTTTCTAGTAATGTTAGGCACATCACCGAATTTTACTTCCTTGAAAAAAGAAATAAACTGATCTATTGGACAGCGAAAATAGCGATGGTTACGTTTAGGATTCCCGTCATAATCATGAAATAACACAAATTGCTCACTGGCTATTTCCTTTAAGAAGGTTTCAAACTTGATATTATTACCATTGACGTAGTCTAAACTTCGCATTTGTTTCCAGCCTGTCATTTTTGTCCTTATGACATCATTAGATAATATATTAGACCTCGTAGGATTGAGCGTTTCTGCAAGGAGCATGGAGGAACGATGACGATGAAAATCCTCAAGTGATTCGCATTGCTTTAGATTGGCTCTCAGCACTTCTTCATGATCCACATAGTCATTATATTCTTGAATGCTTTTTGTGGGAAGGAATACTCTACATATATCAAGATAAGCTTTCTTGTAGCCAAAAAATCGACAACGTTGCTCTATTGTATCGGCTGTTGCTTTGCCCTTAGGGGTACGTGGCATGTAGGTCATAGAGAGATTTTCAACGGTAAATCCTCGATTTAACATGTCTGCTCCGACTAAAATATGTGCTTTGTCTGACTTCCAATCTACATCATTCTCGCTATTCCCCTGTATGAGATGAATTTTTGTATAAAGTATAACTTTTGGGATAGTGGAAATTACTTCTTCAAGGGATGTCGTTGTTGGTATTTTAGAAGCAATCCTGTTGTAAGATTCTTCCATGGTTTTCTTATAAATTACTTGACTTGGATCTCCTTCTTGTGCTGAAGCAAAATCCATGAGTTTTTGGATATAATATGAAATCCACTTAGCAAATTTCTCATTACTTTCCCTTTTTCCGTCTATGTGAACCATCATAGAAAGAAACTTCATCGATTTTTGAAGGAAGACCTTAATTGCAACACTTATGAGAAACTCTCTAATTGCTTCTTCCAATGATGAAGGTAGAGAAGTTAGTATATTGTCTCTGCTATATACTTCCTCGTTAGGAATTACTTGAATGATATCACGATCTTTCTCTTTGAAGAAAACTTTACCTCCTGTATATCCCTTTCCTGGTGTTAACACTGTGTGGTATTTAGGAGAAAGAATGTCATTGTTGTTGATTAGGAATGCAGCTTGCGGAGTTGCTGTGTATTGAACATAGGAATGACTAGGAAGTGACTTCTTAAGATTGATAATTGCTGAATAAGTTCGGCTATATTCATCTTCTTCCCATTCTCCTTTCGTTCTTGCATTCTTTCTTGCGTAGGTATTAAAACTAGACTGATCAGCTTCATCATCTATTATTATAGCACCCATATTTTCAATGATAGGAGCAATATCATTAAAAATATCTGCAAGTCTGTTTATATGCATGTAATGTTTAAGTATGGGAAATAACAAAACTTCTTTTGTTTTTGTCAAGAAATTACCGACATTATTTGCTACGTTCACATCTTTAACAATATCTGAATATAACCTATAGGTATCATTTTCGTCAACCTCTAAATCATTCCGAAGACGCTTCGTGGTTTGGTTTTGTAAGTTAGTTTTAGTACCCGTGAGGTAAATAACAATACGATAACCATTATCTGCGGCTAAAGCTGTTAAAGTAGTAAAGGAAAGTGTTTTTCCACTTTGCACATAACCTACAGCTATGTTTGTAATATCAGATTTCACCCCAGGTGCTATACATTTTTTTAGTATATGCATAGCTTCATCAATGACTATTGTTTTACCTTCGTCATCAAGTTTGGTCTGGCTAGACATAAAGGCGAGCGTATTGTTTCCAATGCTCACCTTATGTTCATCCGATAGATTATTAATGATTTTAATTGTAGACATATGTTTTTAATATTAGAACTTATGATTAAATTCTTCCAAATAATTTATTGAATTTATTCCTGAATTCTCCTCCAGCAGCCGAACCATCACCTGTAAGAGAAAATTCTGAAGCTACCATGGTTTTCAATATTTCTGTAATTATTGTCATGCCATCTTTCCCAGATAGTTGATCACCATACTTTTCAAATAATGGGTGACTCAAATTAAGCACAGCTTCATATTCATCAGGATTGTTTAAGATTCTTAGAGTGTAGAATTCATGATAGGATGGACGGTTTTCGCATAGCAAACTTAATTTAAAAACCTTGCTAGATGACAACTTGACAATTACAGATTGGGCTTCAATTGCAATTTCTTCTATTGTTCCTGTTTCGGCAGGAATAGTTTGGATGCTATTGGAGTTAGATGATTCAGATTCCTCTTTTATTTCTTCTTCTATTTGGGTTTCCTCTTTAACAGTGCCCATTGCTTCTGCAATATTTTTAACGAGTTCCTCTCCGACATTCCTCTTTTCTTTTGCAGTCTTAGGTTTTGTATAGTTTTGAGCTTGTCCAAAAAGGTCCATATTCTTGTCTTCTGAAATATATTCCTTTAGCATCATTATAAAGGAATGGAAGTCATCATCTTCTTGAAACGAATTCTTAGTAAAACTGACTTCAAATCCTTCTAAATGCAATTCACCAAAAATACGTTTGTGCCGTGGACTTCCTGATTGTCCACTCAATTCCGACGGACGGTATCTATCATCGTAACTACTACCGATGACACGTCCGCGTCTAAACAATAAAAAACCATTATCTACATCCGTACTCATTGTCTCAAGAATACCGATGAATCCATCAACTTTATACAATCCTTTCCCATATGGTCGTGGTGCTGAGAAATGAATTTCTTTTTTCCAAACTACAGGTTCTCCCTTAGGGTCTTTATAGTACGGCGCATTTAAGACCTTCAATTCCTTAATTTGCAGATATTCTCCATTGATGATAATATCCACTAGCCCTTCTCTCAAATACTTTGTATAAATACTGGCAATGTGCTTCTTTATATAAGCTATTTGTCGAGAAGTTGGCCTATTCAAAGATAAGTTCTTTAATGTGATAATAGTATAATGGTCTTCTATTTTCGCACTTTCTTCTAATACGGGCAATTCTGTTTCTTGACGTTCAGTTACTTCCTTAATATTGAAAGTCATTGTCTTTTTTACAGGTTCGCCATAAGCCGAAGTAACAACAGACCAAATATCTGAAAGCCAGATTGACGAAACTTTCATACCCATACCAAACTCATTTAACCCTTTAGCATCTAATGGGATATTTGCTAGTTCAAAAGCTCGTTGGTAGTTATTTTCTGTTATGCCATACGCATTGTCAGTGATGATTATTGAATCATCACTGATAGATAATTCAACTGTCAATTTCCCTTTGGGGTTGATATTTTTAAGTGTCTCCTTATGATCTAAGAAACTTTGAATTGAATTATCAATATACTCAGCAAGAGCGTTCCAAACTTTATTATTTATATATCGAAAAGCCGAATATACTAAAGGCTTAGTTGCGATGGATACATTATTTACCATAATCTAATAAATTTGTAGCGATTTTTTTTACTATTTCTACATTAACAGCATTTCCTAGTGCTTCGAAACATCTGCTAGGCGATAGTGAAAAATTATCATCACCAAATTTTAATTGCTGCATTCCTTGCAAGGCTGCTGCTTCTTTGATTGTCATATATCTACCATGATATACTTTACCATTTTTATTAACGTCAATCCAAGGGAATATTGGTGTTTGTGTACCCACAAGGTTTAGAGCTGGCGAATATGTAGGCATTTTGATACGTATGCCACTTGCTCTAAATTGGACAATCTTATCCTTTAATGTAGGGTTAGCTCTATCACAATTCCATTCCATTTTTTGATGACTATTCTCCAAAGAAATAATTTTTTTTATCCATTCATCAAGCCATGCTTTATGTTTAAGATAAAAGTTTCTATTACTTGCAATATATTTCTTTTTCCATATCGGAAGAACTCCTGTAGGTCTTGCATCCTTTTTAGTTGTTCTATCCATGGCAGGTTTCCGCACATAGGATGGCAACTGCAAAAGGCAATCCTCTTTGGTAATACCATTTATTTCTTGTCCAAAACGCCCTTTAAACCCACAAAGTTCTTCTTTCGTTTGTATAGCAGGGTCTTTTTCTTCGTACGGATATGTAGCACCGAATTCCATAGCCCATACAGGAAAGCGCGGGATTGAATCGCCGTGCTGAATTGTATTCTGAATAAACTCTTCCCACAAATCCAAAATCTCAGATTTATCTTCACATATAGGTACTACGTGTGTATCGTTTTCATCAATGATTGAACGGATATCACAGATTGTTTTTTTATTAGCTTTAGGAAAAGCAAAATTATCAAGGTTGCCTTTTTCCTTCAGTTGACAAACTATGTATATTCTCTTTCTATGCTGTGGAATACCAAATTCATGTGGTGACAAAATTTCGGAACGTACATCATAGCCTATACACTCCAACCTTTCTTGAATGATTTTCCACGTATTACCATTATCATGTCCTTTTAAATTGGATACGTTTTCGAGAAGTACATAACGCGGTTTCTTGGCTTCAAGGATTGCGCAAATGTAATCAAACAGATTTCCCCTGTTTTTGCTATCATCAAACCCCTCTCTATATCCTGCTTGACTAAATGGTTGGCAAGGGAAACCTGCACAAAGGATATTATGCGATGGAATTGATTGAATATCTACCTGCGTAATATCACCCTCAATTTTAACTCCTGGGTGATTGATAGTATATAAGCGACGTAAATCTTCTTTGATTTCGCTAGCATATACACATGTACATCCAAGTTGTTCTAAAGCTGTATGAAAGCCACCTAATCCGGCGAATAAATCTATAAACTTATAATTGACAGATCTCATTGTTTAATATAATGAAGAAATTAAAAACTTCCTTTTGAGAAATCTTTTCCCTTGATAAGTTCTCTAGTATCTATTTCTAAGATATCAGCGATTCGATCAAGTACAGGAAGTGTTGGTTGAGTGATGTTTGAGCACCATTTACTAACAGTTACTGAAGAAACTCCCAATTGGTGAGATAACCACAAACCTGTACGTTTTTTTTCAGCTAATACTACTTTCAACCGATTTAATTCCATAAGTTATATATTTAAATTATTAAATTATGAAGCAAATATAGTAAATATATTATTTATGACAAATATTTATATTTGAGTCTTGCTTTAAAAAGAATGTGACTATCATAGAGGAAACCAGCAGGGCTACACTGTGTTCCACTCTGCTGATTTTCACTATGGCTATGAGGTTAGAGGATTTGTCTGCAAACGATG
>RCNI01001729.1_pt1 | contig 11375 bp, 9 predicted proteins | sample 2041151 | NCBI WGS metagenome assembly RCNI01 (sample SAMN09708214, study PRJNA481090) | feces metagenome | isolation source: feces | place: Antarctica: Albino Rookery
CTGCATTGACAGCCCCCTTATCTTAAAAATAATTCATAGGATTTACATATACTCCATTTTTCATAACACCGAAATGAAGATGCGGTCCTGTTGAATATCCTGTAGAACCTACTGCTGCAATCTGCTGACCGGCACTTACTTTCTGCCCAACTTTCACATAACGTGCAGATGCATGCATATATACTGTATGGAAACCATTTCCATGATCTATAGTTACATAGTTTCCTGCTGACTTTGAATATGTAGAAACAGTTACAGTACCTGATGCAGCTGCTAGAATAGGTGAACCGCTGCTTGCTCCAATATCAATTCCCTTATGATTACTGGAAGCACCTGCAGTAGGTGAATTCCTGTCTCCAAAAGGACTTGTTACATTATGGGAAGATGGACAAGGCCATATAAACTGTGGTGAACCACTGTTTTGTGACTGACTGTTATCCGGCTTCTGTTCTGGTTTTGTTTCCGGTTTTACTTCCGGCTTTGTTTCTATCTGTGGCTGTTCTGACTTATTCTGGCTGGAGTTTGTACTTTCATTTGAAGAGGACGAACTTTCCTGTCCTCCTGCATTTTGCACTTCTTCTTTCATCTGTTTCAAAATCTCATTTTGAATTGCCAATTCGCCTTCCAAATCTGACTGCTCCATAACTGCAACATCAATTCCAGCCTCAAACTTGCTGATTTCTTTCTGCTTTTGACTGATAGAAATATCTATATTACTCTTTTCTTCTTCAGCAGATTGTTTATAACCTTCTAAGTCTGATTTTTCTTTCTTTAAATCTTTTTCCAGATTTCCAATTTTCTTACGGGTCTTTTTGTACTCTTCTAATTGTTTTCTGTCATAAGATGTAAGCTGTCTGAAATTTTCTGTTCGGCTCAACACCTCAGCAAAATCATCTGCTCCCAAAATAATGGAAAGCATAGAGATATTTCCTGCCTCATAAAGATATTGTATTCTCTTTTTCATATCTTCATACTGAATTGCTTCTTTTTCTTTTGCTTTTTCCAGTTCTGCACTGTTTTTTTCAATTTCAGCATTCTTCTCTTCAATCTGTCCTGTTAAAGTATCCAGATTTTCCTGAGCTTTTGCATACTTTTCATCTAATTTCTTAATAGCAGACAGTACGTCTTTTTTCTGCTGTTGCAAAGAGTTTACCTGCTGTTCTTTGTCTTCTATCTGACTTTCTAGTTCTGTTTTCTTCTTATTTACTTCCGTCTCATTTGCCGCAGATACGGAAAGCACATTGGAAACGGCCAGACAGCCTGCCAGCAATACAGCGATTTTTCTGTTTTTTAACTTCACGTGTTCCTCCCAGTCTTATACTCTCAAGTGCTTTCTAAGGGAAACAATACTTCCAATTAAACCAATACCAATACCCAGACCTACACCAACTGGCAGTAAGAAGCGGAATACTTCCCACACATCCAGAAATTGGAGAAATCCTCCCAGAATATTAAATCTGGTAATCACATATTCTACTGCTTTTTCATAAATCATGTATAAAACACCCATTGGAAGCGCTGCACCAATAGTACCTAAGAGAATACCTTCGATAATGAACGGTACTCTGACAAAAAAGTCAGTAGCTCCAATGAGCTTCATAATCCCAATTTCTTCCTGCCGGATAGAAATACCCATGGTAATCGTATTATTAATCAGGAAAAATGCCACTGCCAGAAGAATTACAATAATGACAATGGATACGTATCCTACCAATTTGTTAAAGGTCGACAACATATCAGCTGCTTCCTTTGACTGTTTTACTTCTCGAACACCTTCCAGACCTTCGATATGCTTAACTAACTCCGACTGGCTTTCTACTTCATTCAGGTATACATCAAAACGTGCAGAGTTTGCAAGAGGATTGTCTTGATCTTTAAATCCTTCTGCCATGTCCTCGTCACCGCCTAAGTATACTTTACTGAATTCATCCCATGCTACGTCTGCAGAAATGTACTCTATTTTAGCAACTTCCGGCTGCTTCTTAATGTCAACTCCAATCTGGTCGATTTCTTCCTGCTTAATCCCTTTATCAAAGTATACAACAACTGCTACGCCTTCCTCCGCAGTGTTTACAATATAGCGGAAGTTCATAATAATAGCAAGGAACAATCCGAATAAAAAGATACATGCTGACATAGTTGCAATGGACGCCAGAGAAAATCGCAGGTTTCTCCAAATATTCTTAAATCCCTGTTTTAATACATAAGCAATCGTACTAATTCTCATTCAGATATTCACCTTCTTGTTCATCACTTACAATGACGCCTTTCTTCATGGTAATTACACGCTTTTTAAATGCATTTACAATTTCTCTGTTATGTGTAACTACCAGAACCGTTGTACCTCTTTCGTTGATTTCCTCTAAAAGCTTCATAATTTCAAAGGAGTTCTTAGGATCTAAGTTTCCTGTAGGCTCATCTGCCAGCAGGATACTTGGTCTGTTTACCAACGCTCTTGCAAGGGCAACTCTCTGCTGCTCTCCACCGGAAAGCTGATCAGGCTTTGATTTATACTTTTCTGCCAACCCTACCAATGTGAGCATTTCCGGCACTCGTTTTTTGATAATGCGGGTAGGGCGCTGAATAACACGCTGGGCAAAAGCTACATTCTCATATACATTTCTGTCTTTTAAAAGGCGGAAATCCTGAAATACAACGCCAATTCCCCTGCGGTATTTTGCTACTTTTCTACGTCTCAGTTTGTTGAGAACCTGGCCGTTTACTGTAATGGTTCCGCTTGTAGGATCCAATTCCTTTAACAGCAACTTGATAAGAGTTGATTTTCCGGAACCACTGTTTCCTACGATAAATACAAATTCACCCTTATCTACGTGAAGCGTCATGTGGTCAATGGCCGGCTGGCCCTTGCTGTATGATTTACTCACGTCTTTTAAATCAATCATAATAACCTCCTGTTTTCCTGCGGGAACAGACAGGATTCTCCTGTTCCTTAGTAATCAAGTGTCTCCATGTACTTCATATACTTTACTACCATCAATGCAATTTTAAAGGTAATTGCATCTTCGAAAACTCTCAGGTCAAGTCCTGTGCTTTTCTGAAGCTTATCCAGACGATATACCAGCGTATTTCTGTGAATATACAGCTGTCTGGAAGTTTCTGAAACATTCAGGCTGTTTTCAAAGAATTTGTTAATTGTAGTAAGCGTCTCCTCGTCAAAATCATCGGGAGAATGTGCATCAAAAATTTCCCGAATAAACATTTTGCAAAGGGGTATAGGAAGCTGATAAATAAGTCTTCCAATTCCCAGAGAGCTGTACGCAATTACATCTCTTTCTCCGAAGAAAATCTTGCCTACGTCAAGAGCCATTTTAGCTTCCTTATAAGAGCGTGAAACCTCTTTTAATTCTTTTACAATGGTTCCGTAAGCGATATGTGTTGTACCGCCTTTTTCCAAACCCAGAGCAGCCAGAATATTATTGGCTGTCTTCTCTAACTGGGGATATCCTTCAGACGGAGCTAATTCCTTGACAATAATAATATTTTTCTCGTCTACCGCAGTGACAAAATCTCCCGGCTTTCCACCTAAAAGATTTTTAATATTTTCCAGAGAACCGTAGTCCTTATCCTGATTGCTTTCCAATATATATACAACTCTGCGTACATCCACTTCAATGTGCAGCTTCTTTGCACGGTTATGAATATCTACCAAAAGCAGGTTGTCCAGCAAAAGGTTTTTAATAAAGTTATCCTTATTAAATCTTTCCCTATATGCAGTAAGCAATCCCTGAACTTGGAATACGACCAGCTTTCCTAATGTATAAACATCATCCCCTGCACTGCTTACAACTAAAACATATTCCAGCTGATGGTCATCATATATTTTAAAATACTGATTTCCTTTCACCACCTGGCTGTCTGCCTGAGAATTGGCAAATGCGGTTACTTCCTCCTGTCCGCATACACTACCAGAAAAAGTAGACGCTAAAACTTTTCCTTCCATATCTGTTACACAAAAATCTGTTTTGGATATTCCTTTTAAACCATCCAATGTATTTTGTAGTATCTGATTTGATATCATGTTTTCTCCTTCTTTCATCATATAGTTATTTTATTGTTACATCTCCCATAAAAACCCTACTATATATACTAATACAAAAACCCAAAAAAAGAAAGAGAAAATGCAATATATTACATCTTTTTTTCAAAAATGTAACAATTTATTCACATTTTCTCCATGTCCTCATTGTACTTTGATACCATTTTTTTGAAATTGTTCTTTTCCATAAAGCGGTTGAGCCAACTTGGCTTTTTGCCTCCTTCACGAAAAATATCAAGACAGCTTCCCAGACTAAGCCACACTTTTGTATTGATTTTCTTTCGATGTCTTTTTACAAACCGCTCTAAATCGTATACTCTGGAACAGCTTAGAACTGCCTGAGGGTTCCACATATTAATCTCATTGATGACTTTATCCACCTGATCATCTTCCTCGCCCATCAGAAAATCTCTGCCAAGTATGACAATATCTGGATACTTCTCCTGAAGATACTCATATAATTTCTCTATGTCTTCCTCATTTTCTCCTAAAAGAAAAATTTCGTTCTTATAATGGTTCAACAGCCAGAATACCGTTCCAAAAAAACCATGTTCAGAAATATCGTTTTCCCATTCCTGATCCTCAAGCCCCGCTGCCTTTACGATTTCCTGCTCATCTGCCACTGCTTTATCCAATGTTTCTATATATTCTTTTAATTCTTCATCCTGTTGAGCTGCCAGCAAAAGATTCATAGTCAGCACACCATAAGTCGCCAGCGTCTCTTGATACCACTGCTGGTTGATACTTTCCATAACATCCTCTGCATAACATTTCTCAACAGAAATTCCCATTATTTCTATTTTTTGGCTCATTACTATCCTCTGGGGAATTCATCCCGAATGTCAGTATTTTTAAACATATCATACTAATATATCAGAAGTTTTTTCAATTATCAAGTGTTTTTTTCCAATTGCTTCATTAGATATCTGCCTACAACAGGTGAAAAACCGGAAATATTTCGTATATAGGCAAAGTCCTTTCCAAAAATTTTTTTCTCTGCCTGTAAATCCTTTTCTTCCCCTGCAAAAACCCCCAGTACACAGACACCTTGATTGCGCAGTCTTCTCACTGCAAATCCCGTATCTTTTATAGCGTAATCTCCGTGATAAGGTTTTGGATTTCTGGCATTTGGACGATTTAAAATCACATCATAGGGCTTTCCATCACTTAAAACAATCAAAATTTTATGTTCTTCTTCTCTTTGCAGCAAATCATATTCCACTGCCTTAATAGCAAGTCCATCTCTATTGTTGGAAGATGTTACATACTCAAAAATATTATTGTTCTCTGTCCTGTCTGCATCGTAATCTCGAAAATTATGCAGTACCGTATAATCCCAGAAAGTGCAAAAGCTAGTCACTCTGTGAGGAATTCCTACATTACTTAACGCCTCACTTAAAATATATGCCTGAATGGCAACCTGTCCCTGTCTGGAACGCTGAGAGCCGCTGGCATCAATTAAAACATCTACTACAAAGCTACTACTGTCTTCGTAAAGTTCTCGTTTAAAAACCTGAGCATTGTCTGTTCTTCCAATATGCCAGAGTCTGGACGGCAGCAATTTTCCTCTGTCTGACAATATTTCTTCTCTCTCATCTCTCATGGTAAGCGTTTTTTTTAGCATATCTGTAAGCAGACGAATATTGTTTTTTACCACTCTGTGATTGTCATGATATTCATAAAGGTTCTTTCCCTTTTGTTTTCTAGCATACTCATACTGATAATTACGAAGCACCGGCTCTTTTAAAATCCCCTTTGTAAAGTAAAGACTGCAGTCACTGTGTATCCCCCTGCAGACAAGGGCATTGATTTTCTTTTCCTCACTCTGTGACAGATATGTTTTTCCATAGTTTCGCTCCACATAGGAATACATTTTTTCCAGAGCTTTTTCATCTACCACTAAAATGCGTTTGGAAATTTCCTCTGTAGTCTTTTCCTGTTCTTCTTTTGCTTCTGTCTCTCTGGTATCCAGATTTGTCATGTTTTCTGTAACTTTATCCAGATAAGTTTCCATTGTATTTTCCAGTGCCTCTTCCTCCAGAAAATCTTCCCATGAAAACTCTGCCAGTTCCTCTAAAGTTACAGACAAAACTCTGGCTAAATCTCCCTGATTTTTTTCGAAATATGGATCAATCAACTCATTATACAGTTTATCCGTGGTCTGAATAAGCTCCATAGTATTCTGTGCATGGGAAAGTTCCTGTACCATATCCATAAAATATCTCTGTCTCGTCTCTGCTGCTCCTTTCCCGTTTAAAACTTCACGAAAAAGAGCTGCTTTTAACTTGCCTGCTGGATTTCCCGTCAATTTATGAAAATCCATATCCAGAATGTCCTCACAGGCACGCCTTCTGATATTGGAAACCCCTTCTCTCTCTGCTATAATCTTCCCGGAAACTGCGAATTCAATACAAAGCTGCGCCAAGTCCATTAAAGGAGCTTCCATTGCATGAAGATAAATCTTTTTTACCAGATAGAGAGAATATTCCTCCCTGTCAAAGTATCGCGCAAAAGCGCCCTGCTTAATCCCGTCATACAGCGCTACATATTTTGATTTTGCAAAGGCAGCTAAATCTGGTTTAAACTCAAGAGAATAATCACCGCTGACTGTCCACATGAGATTTTTTATTCTGTTTTCCAGTTCAAATTCTTCCATAACAACCTCTATTTCTCAAATACATCTTGTGGAGTCCATGTGTCGGGAATTCTGGTAAGCACTACATCCTGTACAATCTCTTTTTCAAAAATATCAAAACACTTATTCACTACACCAATCTGTACGGCAAGCCTTGGCTTTAATCCCTGATGAATGGTCTTTAATGCTCCCAAAATTCCTCGAAGGTCTAATGCTTTTGTGCTGATTTCACTATTCTGTGCCTTTAACTGTAAATCCATAAAAAGCCCAATCCATTGTTTCTTTGCGCCTTCCTTCAATGTCGGAAACTTGGCAGATAAAATATATTCCAGCGTTTCTTCATCCTGCGGTGGCATATCTATTACCATAAAACGGGAAACAAGGGCCTCATTTAACTCTTTTGTCCCTGCATAGCCGTAGTTCATGGTTCCGATAAATCTGGCAGCCTCGTGGATATCAATTTTGTCATATCCCGGCACATCAATGCTTCTTCTGTAATCCAAAGATGCATGAAGCACAGATACTGCATCGTTCTTTGCCATATTGATTTCGTCTAAAATCCCAAAACCACCATACTGGGCGCATCGATAGATACTGCCTTTACGAAGCTGCACTTCATTATTTACAAAGGTATCTGTCCCAATCAAATCACCGCTGTCGGTATTCACATGAAAAGAAACATTATATACAGGACGTCCGAAAATCCAAGCCAGATTTTCTGCTAAAACATTCTTTCCCGTTGCCTTTGCCCCTGTAAGCAAAAGATTTTCTCCCTGAAGAAGCGCTGCAATTCCCATTTCCAGCACTTCCCTGCCATAAAAATACATATCAGGACAACTTACTCTGCCCTGCTCTCCTTCTTCCACCGGATATTTACAACGAAATTCCTCCACACCTTCTATCAGTCCCTTATCAACCTGCTGTTCCCTTAAAAATTCCAATTCCTTCATACACATATTCCTCTTTCTATTTCCAAAATGCAATCTTTTTCTTAAATACTACCTCGACCATTTCACAGCCAACTTTCCCACTCAAACTATCCATTTGCTTAAAAAATATTAAAACTTATATATATAAAAGAAAGTTATTACATTAAATGCAGCTGGAGAATATTTATATATTTGGAGCGAATTTGTCGAATACACTTTGAGACTACAAACTCAAAGGGAACGCAGACTAAGCGATAAATATATAAATATTCCCGATGCTGATTAATATAATAACTCCCTCATCTTCTTTTATACTTCAAATAACAAATCACCATAAGACGGCATTGGCCAGATTTCCTTATCTACAATCATTTCCAGCTCATCTACTGGTTTTCTCAGTGCTTCCATTGCCGAAATTACCTGCTGGCGATAATAAAATGCTTTATCTTTTCCATCTTCCATAGCTGCTGCTATTTCTGTCACTTCTTTCAGATGACTCAAAGCATTTTTCGTTTCTTTTAAAAGTACAGACGTTTCGTTCAATAAATCTGTCTGTACCTCTACCTCTAAAATACCTGCTGCCACTACTGCATTAATAGAGTCTGCAAGTTGCTTTGTATATTTAATAACTGCAGGAATAATCTGCTTTCCTGCAATATCCAACATAGTTCTTGCTTCAATATTAATCGCTTTTGCATAAGCTTCGTATTTGATTTCTTTTCTGGACTCTAATTCTGCTTTTGTAAAAACACCAAATTCTTCAAAAAGTTCTACAGTCTTTGCACTGGTAAGAGTTTCTATAGTCTCTACCATACAACTAAGGTTTGGAAGTCCTCTCTTTTCGGCTTCCTCCACCCATTCCTGTGAATAGCCGTTTCCGTTAAATACAATTCGCTGATGCTCAGTAAAGTTCTTTTTCATTAAATCATGAACTGCTACATCAAAATCCTCTGCACTCTCCAGAACATCACATGCCTCTTTAAATGCCTGTGCCACAATAGTATTTAATACCACATTAGCAGGTGCAATAGAATCTCTGGAACCTACCATACGAAATTCAAACTTATTTCCTGTAAATGCAAATGGTGAGGTTCTGTTTCTGTCCGTTGTATCACGCATAAACTCAGGAATCGCCTTTACACCTGTTTCCAGCTTTTCCATTCCGATACTATGATTTGCCATGCCAGTGGTAATCAGCTGGTTCATAACGTCTGTAAGCTGCTCTCCCAAAAATACGGAAATAATTGCCGGCGGAGCTTCATTTGCACCTAAACGATGATCATTTCCCACATCTGCCGCTGACTCTCTTAAAAGGGCTGCATGTTTATCTACCGCCTTTAAAATACAACTTAATACAAGAAGGAACTGAATATTGTCATGAGGTGTAATTCCCGGCTCTAAAAGATTATGTCCTGTATCTGTGGTAAGAGACCAGTTATTATGCTTTCCGGAACCATTTACCCCTGCAAATGGCTTTTCGTGAAGCAGACACTTCATACCATGCTGAGAAGCAATTCTTTTTAAAGTTTGCATAACAATCTGATTATGATCAACTTCTACGTTTGCCTCTGCATAAATGGGTGCCAGCTCATGCTGCGCCGGAGCAGCTTCATTATGCTGTGTCTTGGAAGTTACACCAAGTCTCCAAAGTTCTTCATTGACATGCTTCATATATGCAGAAACCTTCTGACTGATTGCTCCCAGATAATGATCATCCAGCTCCTGTCCTTTCGGCGGCATAGCTCCAAATAAAGTACGTCCTGTGAAAATTAAATCTTTTCTCTGTCTGAATTTTTCATCACTTACTAAAAAATATTCCTGCTCTGCACCTACAGAAGGTGTAACTTTTTTTGAAGTAGTATCACCAAACAAACGAATTAAGCGAAGAGCCTGTGTATTGATTGCCTGCATGGAACGCAGCAACGGTGTTTTCTGATCCAGTGCTTCTCCTGTATAAGAACAAAATGCTGTAGGAATACATAAAGTAGCTCCTGCTGCATCATGACGTACAAAGGCTGGAGAAGTACAGTCCCATGCTGTATAGCCCCGTGCTTCAAAAGTAGCACGCAGTCCTCCTGACGGAAAAGAAGATGCATCCGGTTCACCTTTAATCAACTCTTTTCCTGAAAAACTCATCAATACTTTTCCATTTGGAAGGGGTGCTGTAATAAATGAGTCATGTTTCTCAGCAGTTACTCCTGTCAGTGGCTGAAACCAGTGTGTATAATGGGTTGCTCCCTTTTCGATTGCCCATTCTTTCATTTCATGGGCAATTACATCAGCCATCTCCAGAGATAATTCTTTCCCTTCGAGAATTGTCTGCTTCAAATCTTTATATACTTTCTTAGGAAGACGTTGCTGCATCACTACATCATTAAAAACATCCTCACCAAAAATTTCTGATACATCGATATACTCGCTCATTCTTTCCTTCCTTCCTCTCATTGCAATCTAAACTGCTCCACAATCCATTTTTAGTGCTCTGTATCTATGATAAGAGACAGTACACTGTCGTAAAACTGTTTTTAAGATACCTCAAAAGCCGCCATATTGCAAGCATTTTTTATCTTTTCCACAAAAATCCCATTGCCAAAAGTAAAAGGCATACACCACTTATCCAAGATAAATCTCTCTGCGTAGTATTGCGAAATATACATCCCAGTTTCCATCCCAGTTCCATCATGAGAATTCCGCCTATGAAAGTTCCCGCAGCAAGAAAAAGCTGTCCTGACTGCACCAGCCCTGTTCCCACTCCCACGGCAAGACTGTCAAATGAAAGCAAAAACGCCAGTGTAAAACCTTCTGCAGCGGTAAGCTCTTTATAAATTTCCTGATTTTCTTCTTTCTGAAAGAAAAAACTTAAAATTCGGTATAATCCAATACCTATAAGAAGAATTGCTCCCAGACATGCTGTTACATCCTTTGGAAGAAAACCGGAAAGAAAGCTGCCTGTAAGCAGAGATATTCCCAGCAGACCGCTCATAATCACATTCATACCAGTTACAATTTTAAAAGGCATTTTTACTTTTCTCATGCCATAAGCAAAACTGACCACAAAAGAATCTGTGGTCAGTACAAAAATCAATAATATTTCTTTGATTATCGTTGCCATTCCTGTTGTTCACCTGTTTTGTCTGTTTTAATTATTATATGACAAAATCAGCAACAAGGTTTCTCTTATTCCGGAGGGTTAATCAAAGGTACATGATCATTTTTCGCCAGCATAATCTGAACTACATGCTTCAAATTTTTGATTGTCACATTTTTATGAAGCCCTCCAAACTCTCCATCAAGTGTCCAAGAAATCTCCTCTTCACATTCAATAGTCAGCTCTGTTGTCTTAAATACCTCAATCATTTTTGAGTCATTTGTTCCCACAAGAGAAGCAATAATTTCATTTAATTCTAAAATATTCTTCGGTCTTCGGATAAACATAACTTCAAAAACACCATCATCTAACATAACATCCGGTCCTGTAAGGCGTTTAAATCCACCTACTGAAGTAGAATTGCTGATCATACCAAAAATAAACTCTCCTGACAGCTCCCCACAATCACTTTTCACATGGAGATTGTAAGATTTAATGTTAAAAAGTCTCTGTGTTCCTTCTAATATATAGGCTGCATGTCCCAGAATATTTTTCATATCCTGATTGGTTTCGTAGGACACATCTGTAAAAAGTCCGAAAGCCGCAATATACACAAAATAATCCTCGTTAAATCCACCTACATCAAAAGCATGAGGCATTCCTTCC